>CECF01058342.1_pt1 | contig 16981 bp, 14 predicted proteins | sample 554751 | NCBI WGS metagenome assembly CECF01 (sample SAMEA3182099, study PRJEB8094) | gut metagenome | biome: human; feature: gut; material: Stool; isolation source: human stools | place: Canada | collected 2012-06-12 | reverse complement strand
TCCCGACAACCAATCTTCGTGTTAACCTTAAAATCTAATACCATGAAAAACTCACTACAAAGTTAATAATATTTTTTCAAAACAATGCTATACAACATAAAAATTTCCCTTGATTTAACATTCTTTAACCTTTATAGATGATTATGCCGATGTTTTAACGTTGGTTAACATACTACTGTCCACCGATCAATTGGCCGTCGAGCTCGAGAGTGCTGTCGGTGAAGTAGAGGCGGCTAAGCTCCAGGTTGCGGAGCAGTGGCGCCATGCGCGGAATCTTCATGAAGTCGACCTTGATGATGTTGCCGGGCTGGAACGTGACGGCTTCGTCGATCCCCCGATAACGCCTGCGCAGCCATTTCAAGGCCAGACCGATCAGCTTGTCGACACCGAAGGCGCTCTTATAGCGCACCATCAGCATGCGCGGGTTGAGTCCTATGACCTCGAGACGCAGCTTCACGCTCACAAGGTCGAGCAGGATGTTGACGGGCACAGCCACCGTCAGGACGCTCCCGGCGGTGGAGCTCACAACCACCCGCGTGCGGCAGAGGCGGGTGAGCCATGAGGAGATTTCATCGAAAGTGAATGACAGGCGCATGGGATAAGTATTAAGTCAGAGTTATGAAGTAGTAAGTACGAGGCATTAAGCACAGGGTCAGAGGTAGCGGTGGTCGGTGACGGAAAGATGGTCGTCGAGACGGAAGAGCCAGGGGGCTCCGGTGGGAATCTCGAGGTTCATCACCTCTTCCGGCGTAAGATGGAGAAGCATCATGGCAAGTCCGCGGAGGGAATTGCCGTGGGCCGCCACAAGCACCGTGTCGTAGAGGCGCAGCGCAGGGGCGATCAGTTCCTCCCAGCAGGGACGCACACGCCGGATGGTCAGCTCGAGCGACTCGCCCAGCGGCAGCTCGTCGGTCGTCAGCTCCGCATACTTGGCCTCGTTGCCGGGAAAGCGCGGATCGTCGGGCTCGAGGAGCGGGGGCGCCACGTCGTAGCTGCGGCGCCAGATGTGCACCTGCGCGTCGCCGTATTTCTCTGCCGTCACCTTCTTGTCGAGCCCCTGAAGCGCCCCGTAGTGGCGCTCGTTGAGATGCCAGTCCTTCACCACCGGCACCCATGCGCGGTCGAGCCCGTCGAGGGCAATCTGCAGGGTGTGGATGGCCCGCTTCAGATATGACGTGAAGCAGTAGCGGGGCTCGAGGCCCTCCCTCTTCATTTTCTCGCCGGCCTCCGCGGCCTGGCAGCGCCCCTCGTCGGAGAGGTCGACATCGGTCCAGCCCGTAAAACGGTTCTCGAGATTCCACGCGCTCTGCCCGTGGCGCAGCAATATAAGATTCTTCATACCCCTATAACAACGCAAGGCTTTGTTTTTATGGAGAGAAACCATTATTTTTGCAGAAAAAACAAAGAGACTATGGATATAACGATACTTGACGGATATACGCTCAACCCCGGCGACCTCAGCTGGGAGGGATTCGAGGCTTTAGGCAATGTGACGCTCTACGACCGCACGCCGGCGGAGCTGGTGGTGGAGAGGGCACTCGACGCAGAGGTGGTGCTCACCAACAAAACGGTGATCGACGAGGAGGCGATACGTCTGCTGCCGAAGCTCCGGTATATAGGGATTTTCGCCACAGGCTACAATGTGGTCGACGTGAAGGCGGCTGCCGAGGCCGGCATCACGGTATGCAACGTGCCGGCCTACAGCACCGACTCCGTGGCGCAGCAGATCTTCGCGCTGCTGCTCACCATATGCAACCACGCCGAATATCACGCGGAGCAGAACAGGCTCGGCCGGTGGTGTCAGAGCGCCGACTTCGCCTACAGCGACTTTCCGCTGATGGAGCTCGCCGGGCGAAGCCTCGGCATCGTGGGCTACGGCCACATCGGCAAGGCCACGGCCCGGATCGCGGCCGCCTTCGGCATGAAGGTGGCGGTGTGCTCGTCGAAGCCGCAGGAGCAGCTGCCGGAGGTGGTGAAGACAGACCTCGACCACCTCTTCAGCGACTGCGACGTGGTGTGCCTCTGCTGCCCGCTCACCGAAGACAACCGAGGGATGGTCAACGCCCGCCTCTTAGGGCTCATGAAGCCGACGGCCATCTTCATCAACACGGCGCGCGGAGGGCTCGTCGACGAGGCGGCACTGGCCGAGGCGCTCAATGAGGGGAGGCTCTATGCCGCCGGGCTCGACGTGCTCTGCTCGGAGCCGCCGCGCTGCGACAACCCCCTGCTCAAGGCGCGCAACTGCTACGTGACGCCCCATGTGGCCTGGGCCACACAGGAGGCGCGCCGCAGATGCATGGAGATATCGGTGGCCAATCTCCGCCGCTGGATGGATGGCGAGCCCCAGAACGTGGTCTCCTGACACTGCCACAAATACACCGCCCACATCACGACGGCATGGCCCGAGGGCCGTGCCGTTTTTGCTTCCAACGGTCAACCTTCGGCGAAACAGCGGCGTTATATTGCTAAAATAAGCGCATATATTATATATTATGGAAACACGCCAAGACAGAAAGCATACACAGCCCTCCGAAAACGAACTTGAGGAGAAAGAAGTCAACGACTCCATCTGGGCCAACTCCACACTCTGGTGGGTGGTGGGGCTCATCGCCATCTTCATCATTTTCTTCCTCATCTGGATCTGACGGCCGGCCGCCGCCAGGTGATTCCACTGCTTAGACATCAACGCTTCCCTATGAAAAGACACCGCTATATCCATATCCTCGCCATCGTGGCGATGCTCGGCGCCGCAGGCTCCCCCGCCGCGCATGCCGCTGACGGCGTCACCGCGCCGGAACGGCCGCTTCCGGACCGATGGACTTACACCGAGGCATACCGGCAGACGGCTCCAGCCGCCGACGACTGGTGGGCGACATTCGGCGACCCAATGCTCGACTCGCTCCTTGTCAAGGCGCAGGCCAACAACTACAATGTGGCCGCAGCAATCAAGAGGATAGACCTCGCGCGAAAGGAAACCGACCTCGCGCGGTCGGCCTACTGGCCCGACCTCCAGGCCTCCGCCGGATGGCAAAAGGCGCAGACGGCCGGCGCCACCACACATCCCTCCACACCCTCACGGACAGTCGACTATTTCTCTCTCGGCCTCAATATGAACTGGGAGATCGACGTCTTCGGCCGGGTGAGCGCCAACATCAAGGCCGGTAAGGCCGCCACGCAGGCGGCACGCGCCGACTACGACGCCGTGCTCGTAAGCCTCGCCGCGAATGTGGCCAAGGCATACTTCCGGCTCCGCACCCTCCAGGAGCAGCACGCCGTCGCCCTAAGCCACATACAGCAGCAGGAGAAGGTGCTCAGGATGACGGAGGCCCGTTTCGAGGCCGGCATCGGCGACATGCTGGAGGTGACGCAGGCGCGGATAGTGCTCTATTCCACGAAGTCGACCCTTCCGCAGCTGGAGGCGGAGATCCGCACGCAGGCCTCGGCTCTCGCGGTGCTCACCGGCGAGTATCCCGCCACTCTGGCGCCCATGCTGCTCCGTCCGGCTCCCCTCCCCGCGGAGGGCGCTATGCCCGATGTGGGAATCCCGGCCGACCTGCTGCGCCGGCGACCCGACATAGTGGCGGCCGAGAAGGAGGTGGCTCGTCTGGCGGCCGAAGCCGGTGTGGCCGGCAAGGACTTCCTCCCCACACTCTCGCTCCAGGGCAGCATAGCCACCGACTCCCACGACATCGACGGGCTCTTCGGAAGCCACAGCCTATCCTACTCCGTGGCCCCGACACTCACATGGACCATCTTCGACGGGCTGGCCCGCAACTACCGTCTGGCCGAGGCGAGGCTACAGACCGAAGCTGCAATCGACAGCTACAACCTAACCGTGCTCAACGCCGTGGAGGAGGTGGAGAACGCCCTCAGCTCCTACTACGCGCAGCGACACACCGCCGCGCTGCTCGCCGACCTCGTGGAGGAGAGCCGAAAAAGCGTGGACCTCGCCGTTGACAGATACAAGAACGGTCTCTCCGCCTTCACCAATGTGGTGGACGCCCTGATGAGCTATCTCGAAAACCAGAATTCCTACATGGCGGCCCGGGGCTCGACGCTCGCCGCGCTGGTCACCCTCTACCAGGCGCTCGGCGGTGGCCCCGAGGGAATGACGGAACTCCAATGAACACCCGATAAAAAACATTCCACATGAAAACATCATACGCAATACTGGCATGCGCCATGATCCTGGCGGCGGGAGCCGCCGGCTGCCGCAAGCAGCAGAAAGCCGAGGCGCAGACTCCGGAGGTCGACGTGGCCACGGCCTACACTGACTCCGTAGTGCTCTACCATACATATCCCGGGGAGATCACGGCCGCGACCACGGCCGACGTGGTGGCGCGCGTCAACGGACAGCTGCTGACCTGCAGCTACGAGCCGGGAAGCTACGTGAGGAAGGGGCAGACCCTCTTCACTATCGAGTCGACGCAGTATCGCGACGCCCTCTCCCAGGCCACGGCCTCGCTGGCCAACGCCCGAAGCGAATATGAATACTACTCGAAGCAATATGCGGCGCTGCAGAAGGCACTGGAAGCCGACGCTGTGTCGAAGATGGAGGTGCTCCAGGCCAAGAGCAGCATGGAGCAGGCACAGGCCGCGATGAAGACCGCGGAGGCAGCCATCAGCACGGCACGCACCAATCTCGGCTACTGCACCGTGACGGCCCCCGTGTCGGGCTACATCTCCGAGCGCCTCGTCGACCCCGGCAACTATGTGGGGGGCGGCATGGGAGCCGTGAAGCTCGCCACCATCTACGACAACACCAGCCTTCAGGCCGTCTTCTCGCTCAGCGACTCGCAGTATGAGCTCCTTGTGGGGAGCCAGGGAGGCATCGGCGCTCCGCTCTACCGCGACGTGCCGCTCACATTCCGCCAGCCGATGAGCCGATCCTACACCACCGACCTCTATTATACGGCACCGTCGGTCGACACCTCGACCGGAACAGTGACCATGAAGGGCAAGCTCTCCAATCCCGACAACGAGCTGAAGAGCGGCATGTATGTCACCGTCTCGCTCCCCTACGGAGAGAATCCGAAGGCAGTGATAGTCAATGACGCGTCGATCGCCACCGACCAGCGAGGAAAATATATGTACACGCTCAACGACTCCGACAAGGTGGTCTACACCCCCATCCAGGCCGGCGACCTCTATCAGGACACGCTGCGGGTGGTGGAGAGCGGCATAAAGCCCGGCCAGCGTTACGTCTCCAAGGCGTTGCTCACCGTCAGGCCGGGAGAGACAGTGAAGCCAAGACAGACACGCTAAAACCGAGAGAGCCATGTTTTCAAAATTCTTCATCGACAGGCCGATATTCGCCACCGTGATAGCGCTCATCATGGTGTTTGCGGGCATACTCTGCGTGCGCACGCTGCCGATAGCGCAATATCCCGACATCACTCCCCCCACGGTGATGGTGAGCGCGAGCTATCCGGGCGCCAACGCCTCGACTGTGGCCCGCACGGTGGGTGTGCCAATAGAGGAGCAGGTCAACGGCGTCGAGGGGATGCTCTACATGAGCTCCAACTCCGGCTCCGACGGCAGCTACTCGCTGACCATCACTTTCGAGAACGGCACCGACATCGACGAGGCGGCCGTAGAGGTTCAGAACCGCATCTCGCTGGCCAACGCCCAGCTTCCCGGCGAGGTGACGCAGCAGGGAGTGAGCGTGAGCAAGCGCTCGAGCAACAACGTGCTCTTCCTCGCCCTGCGCGGCGACTCCACGCTCTACGACGCCCTCTATCTCACCAACTACGCCCAGCTCCACATCACCGACCCCCTCTCGCGCGTGAAAGGCGTGGGCAACGTGATGGCGTTCGGCTCCGGGGAATACAGCATGCGGGTGTGGCTCAACCCGGAGGCCATGCGCGCCCGCGGGCTCAATCCCGCCGACGTCACAGCCGCCATCCGCGCCCAGAACATCGAGGTCGGCGTAGGCTCGGTCGGCAATCCGCCGGGCGACGGCAACGTCGATTTCGCATACACACTGACAAGTCAGGGAAGGCTCGTGACGCCGGAGCAGTTTGGCGACATCATACTCCGCCAGGGGCCCGACGGGGTGCTCCGGCTTAAAGACGTGGCGAGAATCGAGCTGGGAAGCCAGGACTACAGCGCCATATCGAAGGTCAACGGCCAGTCGGTGGCCCTGATCGGTGTGGAGCAGTTTCCGGGCGCCAACGCGCTCGACGTCGCGAAGGGCGCGCTCGCCGAGATGGACCGTCTGCAGGAATACTTCCCCGAGGGCGTGAGCTATGAGGTGGTGCTCAACTCCACCGATTACGTCAAGGAGTCGATCGACGACGTGGTGGTGACCTTCGTGGAGACATCGCTCATAGTAATGATCGTGATCCTCCTCTTCCTTCAGAACTGGCGGGCGGTGGTCATCCCCATGCTCACCATCCCGGTGTCGCTGATCGCCACCTTCGCGGTGATGAAGATCATGGGATTCTCGCTCAACACACTGTCGCTCTTCGGCATGGTGCTGGCCATCGCCATTGTGGTCGACGACGCGATCGTGGTGGTGGAAGACTGCAGCCGACTTGTGGACCGCGGCGACATCTCGCGCAAGGCGGCAGCCACAAAGGCCATGAGGGAGCTCACGGGGCCGGTGGTGGGCGAGGTGCTGGTGCTGCTGTCGGTATTTGTGCCCACGGCTTTCGTGAGCGGCATCACAGGCGCGCTCTACAAGCAGTTCGCGCTGACCATCGCCGTGTCGACGGCCTTCTCGGGCTTCAACGCCCTGACACTGACGCCGGCGCTCTGCGCCCTCTTCCTCAACCCGAGGAAGCCGACGAAAAACGTCATTTACAAGACCTTCAACAAAGGCTACGACAAGACGCTGCATTGCTACGACAGGATCATCTCGGCAATGCTGCGGCGCCCGGCCCTCTCCATGACCACATTCCTCGTGATCGCAGGCGTGGCCATTTGGGGCTTCATGAAATGGCCCACGAGCTACATACCCGAAGAAGACATGGGCTATTTCATGAGCTCCGTGCAGCTTCCCACGGGGGCGTCGCTGGAGCGTACACAGAAGGTGGTCGACGAGTTTGCCGCCGAGCTCAAGAAGAATCCCTACGTGAAAGACGTGATGACCGTGGCGGGCTTCTCCTTCATGGGAGGTGGCGCCGCCAGCAACCAGGGCTCGGCGTTTGTGGTGCTGAAGCCATGGAAAGAGCGCGGCCGTAAGGGCTCGATCGACAAGGTGCTCGCCTATGCCGACGAAGTGGCATCGAAAATCCAGTCGGGATATATCTTCTCGATCAATCCTCCTGCGATTCCCGGCCTCGGCGTCTCTTCGGGCCTCGAGATGCAGCTGCTCGACATCAACAGCCTCGGCCCGGAGGCTATGGTCAACGCCATCGCCACCGTGAGGGAGGCCGCAGCCCGCGACCCGCGCATAGCGCAGATCACGAGCCTATACGAGGGGGTGGTGCCGCAATATGACGTGAAGATCGACCGCGACCGGGTGGAGATGCTCGGCCTCGACCTCTCGGATGTCTACAGCGTGCTCTCTTCCTATATGGGAGGTGGATATGCCAACGACTTCATCGACTTCAACCGCACCTATCAGGTGCGTGTCCAGGCCGACGGCGCCGCCAGAGCGACCGTCACCGACCTGTCGAATCTCAGCGTGCGCAACGCCGACGGCGACATGGTGCCTTTCTATACCTTCGCCGATATCAGTCCAGTGATGGGCGAGCCCACCGTGAACCGCTACAACATGTACACCACGGCGTCGCTCACCGCGACCCCCTCGAAGGGCACGAGCTCATCGGAGGGAATAAAGGCCATGGAGCAGATAGTCAACGACACGCTTGGGAAAAACTATTCCTACGCCTGGACCGGCATCGCCTATCAGGAGACACAGGCAGGCACCACCATCAGCTTCGTCTTCATCTTCGCCATCGTGATGACTATCCTCGTACTCTCGGCCCAGTATGAGAGCTGGACCGACCCGATAGCGGTGGTGCTCTCGATGCCTATCGCCATCCTCGGCACTATCCTCGGCTGCATCCTCATGCAGCAGACCATAAGCATCTACACCCAGATCGGACTCATCCTGCTGCTGGGAATGTCGGCCAAGAACGCGATCCTCATCGTGGAATACGCAATGGACTTCCGCAAGTCGGGCATCGGCATCACCCGGAGTGCCCACGACGCGGGCGTGATCAGGTTCAGGCCGATCATGATGACTGCCCTGGCCTTCGTCTTCGGCGTGATGCCTATGATGTTCGCGAGCGGAGCGGGAGCCAACAGCCGCATAGAGCTTGGCACGGCGGTGGTATTCGGCATGGCGCTCAACGCCCTTGTGGGCACGCTCTTCGTACCAAACTTCTGGGAACTAATGCAACGCGTCAGCGAGCGTTATCTCTCGGGGCTCTTCAAGGACCCCAATGCCGGAAAGACCGGTGCCCCCGACCCCGTGCTGGCGAAGGAGAAACCGACAGAGCCGGCCTCCGGCGCGGCGCCTGCCGACGGCGACACGCCAGGCAACGCCTCCGGCTTCGACGATACCGGGCTGCCGACGTCAGTCTGATTTGCAGGTTTGATGCATTTTCACTATCTTTGGCCTCATGAATATGAGGCTATTGATCGCGACAGCGATATTATCGGTCGCGGCAGCCACAGCTGCGGCCGACCCGACACCCGGCGCAGGCGACACGAGCGGCTGGCAGGGGGTAGTGGCGCGAATAGGAAGCGAGGAGGAGCTCGACCGTCTCGTGGAGGCGGGAGTGAGGGTGGTGAGGCGCCGCGACGACCTCGCACTTCTCTACATCCCGCCGGGCTACGGCGCCCGCATGGCGCCGGGTGAGCCGGCGCCACGCATCCGGCGTCCCGGCCCGCGCCCGACGATGGACATCGCCATGCTACGCTACGACGCCGACAAGGTGACCCGAGGCGACGGCACCTATCCCCCATACACCGGCAAAGGGGTGGTGACGGGTATATGCGACATAGGGCTCGACCCGCTCCACGACGCCTTCTACACCGCCGACGGCGAATGCCGCCTGCGGCGGGTGGTGCAGTATCTTGAAAACGCCGGCGAGCGGCGTGTCATCACTCCCGACGGGTATGCCGACTGGGGCACCGACACCACCGGCGAGTATCATGCCACCCATGTGGCCGGAATCCTGGCCGGAGGCTGCGACGCGGCCGGCTACGGAGGCGTAGCGGGCGGTTCCGACCTGGTGGTGGCACTCTGCCAGGAGTCTGAGATGGCTCTCCTCGCCGGCGTGGAAGACATTCTCGACTATGCCAGGGAGACCGGACGTCCTGCTGTGGTCAATCTCTCGATGGGTTCCTATCTCGGCCCCCACGACGGCACGTCGCTCTTCTCGCAATACATGGACAAGCTCGGCCGCGAGGCCATCATCTGCCTCTCTTCCGGCAACGAGGGGAAGCACCTCAATTCCCTGGCGTTCGACTTCACCGCCGACAACCCCGACGTGGCCGTGAAACTAAGGGACAGGGATTGGGCGCAGTTCAACATGTATGGCGCTGTGGAGGGGTGGAGCGCCGACAGCCGCCCCGTCTCCCTGAGGCTGGTGATCAACGACGGCAACGACAACACCGCGGCGGCCACATTTCCCGAGCTGACACCCGTCGCCGGCGAGACATGGACAGTGTCGAGCTATCCCTGGTCGCAGCACTACGACGAGACCTTCGCCCGATATTACGACGGCTGGGTGACCATCAGCGGCGGAATCGACGACGAGAACGGCCGCTATGTGGCCAGGATGGAATACAACGCCCGCACGGAGGAGAAGCATGAGGGAGAGGCATGGGCCCGCTACGAGCTGAAGCCAACCTTCTCCGGCGAGCCCGGCACACACGTCAACATCTTCAGCGACGGCATCTACACCCAGATGATGACGGCCCGCGGCAACCCGTCGCCCAATCCCGACTTCTCGGTGAGCGACCTCTGCACGGGCCACAATGTGGTGAGCGTCGGGATGTACGGCAACCGCGCCACGGCCCCGCTGCTGGCCGGCGGGGAGGAGGAGACCGGCTTCGACGACGGCGGCGTGGTGGTGCATTCAAGCTACGGCACTCTGCTCGACGGAAGGGTGCTCCCGCTGACGGTGGCGCCGGGCGCCCCGATCATAGCCCCGTGCAGCACTCCCTGGCTCGAGGCCAATCCCGCGGAGATGGCCCATGTGTCGGCCCTCACCCGCGAGTCGGGCCACGACAGCTACTGGATAGCCCAGAGCGGCACCTCCATGTCGAGCCCGTATGTGGCGGGCTTCATCGCCACATGGGTCGAGGCCGACCCCTCGCTGACCATCGACGACGTTAAAGACATAATCGCCGTCACCAACCGCCGTGATATCCCCGACCCGGAAAACCCGCGCCACGGGGGCGGATGGTTCGATCCCTACCGCGGACTGCTGGAGGTGATACGTCGCAAAGCCTCCGTCAATGAGGCGTCGGCATGCTCCGACATCACCATGCGTTACGTAGGCGGAAGCCTCGTGGTCGACAATCCCGCGCGGGCCGCTCTCCGGATAGCCGTCCATACTGTCGACGGCCATAAGGTGCTCGACGGGCGAAGCGACACGCCGTCCGCGAGCTACGACCTCACCGCACTGACGCCCGGCGTCTATGTGGCCACGGCAGGAACCCGACAACTCAAATTCATAATACGACAGCCATGAGAAAAACATCATCCCTTCTTTTCGGGGCATTGCTGGCGGCGATGACACCGGCAATCCAAGCCCAGGACTCCTACACCGCAAATTTCCGCGACAGCACGCTCCGGATGGACTGCGTGTTCGGAGGCTCGGCCGGCAACGCCAACATAATGGTGCACTCCCGCAGCAAGACACCGGGGTGGGCCGGACGTCGCCACAACCTCGACCGCACGCCGCTGGCCGGCAACGGCACAATCATGGTGGTGGACGCCGCCACATCCGACACCATCTACCGCCAGTCGTTCTCCTCGCTCTTCCAGGAATGGCTCGCCACTCCCGAGGCGCAGCAGACCGCACGGTCGTTTGAGAACACCTTCCTCGTCCCCCTGCCGAAGCGCGAGGCCGACATCGTGGTGAGCCTGCGCGACAACCGCAACCGCGAGATCGCCAGGACAGTCAACCGCTATCTGCCGGGCGACGAGCTCGTGGCCACTCCCAAGACCGAGCCCCTCCCCCACCGCTATATCCACCGCGGCTCGTCGGCCAATCCCATCGACGTGGCCATACTCGCGGAGGGATACACGACGCAGGAGATGGACACCTTCCTCCAGGACGCCCGACGCATCGTGGATGAGATACTCTCCTACGAGCCCTTCAAGTCGGAAAGGGAGAACTTCAATTTCGTGGCGGTTATGTCGCCGTCGGCCGAGAGCGGCGTCAGCGTACCCCTCGAGGGGATATGGAAAGACACGGGCTTCGGCTCGCATTACAGCACTTTCCATTCTGCCCGCTACCTCACGGCTCCCAAGGTATGGACAATGCACGACGCCCTCCAGGGCGTGCCCTACGAGCATATAATGATTCTGGTGAACACGGAGCGCTACGGCGGCGGAGGGATCTACAACAGCTACCACATCTCGGCCGCCCACAACAAGCTGACGCTCCCGGTGGCCGTGCATGAGTTCGGCCACAGCTTCGGCGGCCTCGCCGACGAATATTTCTATATCGACGAGCAGGACGGAACCTACGCCGACGGCATCGAGCCCTGGGAACAGAACATCACGACTCTCGTGGACTTCGACTCCAAATGGAAAGACCTTGTGGATCCATCCACTCCCATTCCGACACCCTGGGACATGGACGGCGACAGCCGCGAGGCGTCAATTGATAAGAAGGGCGCGGCCAACGACGTGATCGGCGCCTACGAAGGCGGCGGCTACAGGGCCAAGGGCGTCTACCGCCCGATGATCACCTGCCGCATGCGCGACAATTTCTATCCTACGTTCTGTCCGGTGTGCGAGCGCTCGCTACGCGCGCTGATAGAATTCTACACCCACTGACGTCATCCTTCATTGACGATATGGCCGGGGACGGAACCGATCCGCTCCCGGCCTCGCGTTTTCCATTTATCCAGGCTGTCGATTCATTTTCGGAAATCAACCCGCAGGTCTTGGATTTTATTGCTAACTTTGCAGTCGATATGAATAATCCTGTCATCAAATTTCTGAAAGACTGGACCCTCGTGGTGGCAATGCTCGGGGGTGTCATAGCCTATTTCGTCCTCGCCGGCCTTCCCTGGCTCGATTCCTACCACGGGGTGGTGATGGACATGATCGGCATCGTGCAGCCCCTGCTGATCTTCACCATGCTTTTCCTTACCTTCTGCAAGGTCGACCTCCATCACCTGCGGTTCCGGAAGTGGCATCTCTGGCTTCTGCTCATCCAGTGCGGCCTCTTCGCCGGCATCGGCGCGGTCGTCATGTCGCTGCCGCAGGGAGGACTGCGCGTCGTGCTCGAAGGCGCGATGCTCTGCCTGATATGCCCCACGGCCACGGCCGGAGCCGTAGTGACCGGCAAGCTCGGCGGCAATGTGGGAGATATCACCACCTACACCATCCTAATCAATCTTGCCACTGCCCTGCTCATTCCGGCCGTCGTTCCGTTCGTGCATCCCCATCCCGGGCTGGACGTGGAGATGTCGGCGCTGCTGATCCTCGGCAAGGTCTTTCCCCTGCTGCTTCTCCCGTTGCTGGCCGCCGTGCTGGTGCGCCATCTGTTTCCGGCGTTCCATAGCCGACTGCTTGCCCTGCAGGACCTTTCATTCTATCTGTGGGCGGTGGCATTGGCGCTGGCCATTGCCGTGACCACGCGGAGCATCGTCAACTGCGACGTGGCGATCGACACCCAGCTCTGGCTCGTGGCCATCTCCTTCGCGTGCTGCGGATTCCAGTTCTATTGCGGCCGGCGTATAGGGCGCCGCTACGGCGACAGGATAACGGCCGCCCAGTCGCTGGGCCAGAAAAACACGGTCCTCGCCATCTGGATGGGCTACACGTTCTTCTCCCCGATTACGGCCATCGTCGGCGGCTTCTACAGCATCTGGCACAATCTCGTCAACACCTACCAGCTCCGTGCCCACCGGCAAAGCCAGGTGTCACCTCAACCCGACATCCAATCTGCCTCGATATAGCATAGATGCTCGCATGCGGGCTGTAGGAGTGACGAACATAGACATCGCCAACAAAGCGCAGGTGAATATGTACGCAACCGGGCTGCATGAGGTGGGCAGTAGCGCGGTGGAACATTATTCCATGCTCGAAATCCGGGACTTGTTCATGCTCCTCTGCGCCGCCTTTAATCAGCCCCGTTACCGGGTTGATAAGCAACTGAATGTGTTGACGGATGCCGTGTCGAGTGTGTTGTAAAAAAATCTCTGATTTTTACATTTGTGTAAAACATTTTTTGTAACTTTGCGTTGTAATTTCAAACGCAAAGAATTATGAGCGAAGTAGAACTACTCTTAATCAATAGCAGCGACAGCTGCACTATGTACACTATTCAGTTCCTGTCTGATGATATGAGCGAATTTGAAAAATTCGTTACCAAATTCAGACAGGACGCCGTGCTGAATCCTGACTTTCAGGCAATAATGAGATTCGTTGAACAGATTCTCTCCAACGGCGCACTGGAGCGGTACTTCCGCAGAGAGGGCAGGATGAACGACTCAGTCGTTGCGTTGCCGGTCCTGAAATCCAAACTTCGTTTATATTGTCTGCGGCTTACCGACAAAATTCTCGTTCTCGGCAACGGCGACGTGAAGAACAGCCGGACATACGAAGAAAACGACACATTGCAGGGGTATGTAATGGACTTGCAGAAATTCGAGCGTCTGCTCAAACAGGAAGTGCGTTCAGGCAATGTGGAAATTACAGAAAAAGAAATTATAACCAATAAAACCTTTGACTTATGAGGACCGCCAACATTTCTTTACAGGAAATCTTCAATGAGATACCTCAGGAGAAGCGTGAGGAAGCCCGGCTCTCTTTCGCTATCTCTAACAGACTGGACGCGCTTATGCATGAAAAGGGTTTGAATAAAAAACAGTTTGCCGAAGCCCTGGGTAAACGACCCAACGAGATAACACGTTGGCTTAGTGGCGAACACAATTTCACTATATCGACTCTCGCCATGCTTTCCACTTTCTTCGGTCAACCTATTATTACTGTGGGATAAATATAACCCCCATTCCTATGGAGCAAGCTAATTCAACTGCGAATAAGGGTCTCGCACTTCGTTACGGGATGTTCATCCCTCTGGCTTTTATGATTGCATCAATAGTTTCCTGTTGCTTTTCATATTCAAATGCTAAACAAAATATCACAGATGATCTTAACGATGCGATGTTGGCGTTGGCTAATGAGAACAGCGAACTGTGGACTCGTCCCGACACCATTGCTGCCATACGCCAGATGTACGAAACCACTCATAAACCGCTTATATATGAAGCCTCCGATGTTAACTTCAGAAACACTTCTCTGAAAGACGAGGCTTACTTTACGCTCGCTTTGGTTGACAATAAGAAAGTCGCACCCAAAATCCGAGAGAACAAAATCGCATCGGATTCTATTATGATTGTGCCGGAATGTGCAACCGACGGACTCGCGATAAAGGTTCAGGGGTTTGCTGACTGCTCTATGGCATCAGTTTTCAGTGCCTCTGATCAAACCCTTCCGGGGATTCTGTTTTCGCTCTCAATCCTTTCTTTGTCCGGGATGTTTGTATGGAGGAAAAGAATGGCTGAAATACCCGATACCGGAGTTGTTGCCGTTCCAGCAACGCCTACCCTTGACGGCATCAAGCTTACCCCCATGCAGCGACAGTTCGCTCAGATGCTTCTCGACGCCCCGGATATGAAAGTGGATAAACGGACATTATGCGAGGCCCTTTGGGACAATAAAAGCAATGCCGAAGAATCGCTTTACACCCTTGTAAGGCGTACTAAAACGGCACTCGCCAAGGTCAATATGGAGATTATATGTAACAGGGGCGACTCCTATGAGCTACACATAACAGGCTGATATACTGCATTGTCAGAATTTGTCAGATAAAAGTCAGACAAATTTTTAGGCTTGTTCGCACCATTATTACTTGCTTTGCAGAAAAATTCGCAATGCATGAAATCTAAAACTCTAATCTCCATCTTAACCGTCTTTCTCATCACCGAAAGCGGTTATGCACAGAATCAGGAAGCGACCGATAGCCTAACGCACGAATTGCAAGAGGTTATAGTTACCGCTAAACAACCGGCTACAAAATTAGTCGGCTCCACGCTCGTTTCAACTATTCAGGGCACCAACCTTGCGGACCTCGGCACTGCTCTTGATGTGCTTGCGCAGTTGCCTATGATTAAGGTTGAGGATAACGCCGTCAGTATCATAGGTAAGAACAATATCGAAATATATATCGACGGGCGTCCAATGCGCGATGAAAATGAGTTGCAGCAGCTCCTTTCGTCAAATCTCAAGAAAGTTGAATTACTCATGGCTCCGGGAGCTGCTTATGAAAGTACCACGGGTGCGGTGCTTAAAATCACGACACGCCGAAATTTCGTGCAAGGGCTGTCGCTTACCGACCAGTTTATACTTGACCGCCGCCACAAATGGTCGGTTTTGGATTATCTCGCCCTAAGCTATCGAGTCGGTAATTGGGACTTCTTTGCCAACGGTACGATAAATCACAATAACTCATTAGCAAAGGGATTAACTACCAATACACTTGTTTACGAAGGGGAAGAAACGGTAGTAGGGAGTAGCCAACATAATACATACTCTACGACAACAGGCGTTGTCAAGGCAGGATTCAACTATGCCAATGGCCCACAATCGTTTGGAGCATACTACCGTTACAATCCTGAACACGGTGATTTCAAAAACACAGGTAGCGAATGGCTTAACTACAATCCGGCAATCAGCAGTAATATAGACAAACATACAAGAGCACACAGCCACCTCGCTTCTCTCTACTATGAAAACACTTTTGCTGAAAAATTTCTTCTTCACCTTGATGGCGATTTTCGCCGGTCAAATGAAAGCAATACTGTAGCAACTACTTATCCTGCTTCGTCTTTTCCTGCCGTAAACTCGACTGAAGAACGGACATCAACCCTTTGGGCGGGAAAATTGTATCTGAATTTTCCTCTTTGGAATGGTGATTTTACAGTGGGGACTCAGGATAGCTATACGCATACTTCTCTTGATTACCGTATGCTTAATATCTCAGTCAGCGAGTATATTCCGTCTTCCATGACTGATGCACGGCAGACCTCAGCAGCATTGTTCGCTTCTTGGTCACGTATATTCGGCAAGTTCTCCCTTTCGGCAGGGGCAAGATATGAATATGTCGATTATGACTTCAAGGTTGACGGCAAACGCTATGAAGAAGTAAGGCGCCGCGACCATCTGTTAACGCCGGACGTATCGGTTGGTTACTCTTTTAACGAAGAATCGCAGATAAGCCTCAGTTATAAAATGGCGACGGTCAAGCCTCCATATTCACAACTCACCGGTTCACTGAATTATGTTGGCTTGCACCAAATCGAAGGAGGCAATCCGGCATTGCATGACGAGCGAATGCACGACATTCAACTTTTCGGCATGTGGAAAGGTTTCATGCTACAGGCTGATTACACCCGTGCACTTGACACCTATGCTTATGTCAAACAACTATATCCCGCCGACAACCTCCAGCTAATCATGCACCCGGTCAATATTGACGTTTCGGCTCTGAGTCTCTATCTTGTATGGAGTAAGCCTGTGCGCCGATGGGCTCCGAATGTAACGGTCGGTATGTATCGACAGTGGTTACAGCTTGATAATCACAGATACGACAAACCGATATTCTCTTATTATTTCGACAATACTTTCTCCTTCCCACATGGGTGGACGATTACAGCCAATATCAGCGGCAGCTCGCAGGGAGATATGCACACCAACCGCTTTGGCGCATCATGGTTCACGATGGACGCATCTGTCGGGAAAACATTCCTGAACAAATCTCTGACTGTTAAACTC
>CECF01015573.1_pt1 | contig 16981 bp, 13 predicted proteins | sample 554751 | NCBI WGS metagenome assembly CECF01 (sample SAMEA3182099, study PRJEB8094) | gut metagenome | biome: human; feature: gut; material: Stool; isolation source: human stools | place: Canada | collected 2012-06-12 | reverse complement strand
TCGCCGCATTGAGTAGTGCCTCGGTAGACGGAGATTACTGCGCACTTCTACAAGATGGGCAGAGCGGCGGCGGATGAAAGAAGGAAACCAAATCGTATAGCAACGCTAACGCGGCAACGCCGCGTAGGCATTCCCATTCCGGAGGCATAAAGACTGTTCAAGCCCGAGACTGCCAATCAAGTCCCTTTCTCTTGGGGGTCAAAGGGGGATATTCTCTTTCCGAGGAAAGAGAATATCCCCCTTAACCGCTCCCCTGCACGGCGCAGGGAAAAATCAGCTGCTTACTGCTCCAGTAAGAACCGTGCGATATTTTCTATTGCAACAGAAGCCTTTCTAATGGGAAACATCTGAAACACATGCCACATCCCCTCGCTGACCTGCAGGCGGCAGGGAACGTTTGCGCGCTTCATCGCCTGATAGAGTTGTTCTGAATCCGAATACAGGATCTCGTGGTCGCCGACCTGGATGAGCGTCGGCGGGAAGCCGGTGAAGTCGGCAAAAAGTGGGGACAGGTCGTTCGAACGGTAGTCTCTTCCTGCGGCGTAGGCGAGGCGCACGGCTTCGATGTACTCGGGCGTGAGCATCGGGTCGATCTCCGCACGCTCTGTATAGGACTGGCCGGACATCGTCATGTCGGTCCACGGGGACATCAGGATGAGCGTGCCGGGGAGCTTGCGGCCTGCCGTCTTGAGGCGGTTGCAGAGCACAAGGGCGAGGTTGCCGCCCGCGCTGTCGCCCGCGAGGACGATATCGCGCGCGCCGTAGCCTTGGAGCATCAGATAGTCCCACGCGCGCAGCGCGTCCTCGACGGCGGCGGGATAGGGGAACTCGGGCGCGAGGCGGTATTCAAAGCTCAGCACATCGTAGCCCGTCGCATGCGCGAGCTTGGACGACAGTACGCGCGAATAGCCGAGGTTGCCGCTCGTGTAGCCGCCGCCGTGGCAGTATAAAATCGCATGGCGGCTGCCGTGGGGGGCCTTGAGCCGCGTCCACGCCGCGCTCATGCCCGAGAGGGCAAATTCCTCGTAATCCATGCCCGTCATCGGTGCAGTCAGCTTGCCGAGGACCTCCTGACTGCGGCGCTGACGCTCAAGCTCTTCGGCGGTCATGCTTTCTGGCGCACCGGCGCTGTGCAGCGCCTTGAGCGCACGCATCAGCGGGTCGAGATGCGCGTTCTCGGCCTCGCTCTTCTTTTTGCGGATGATGCGGAGTTTGGGTTCCATAGCTCCTCCTGAAAAACAAAATTCTTTGGGAGCATGATATCATAATTTCGTGAAAATGCCAAGGAAAAGCGCATCTTTCTTGTAGCGCGCCCCGTTTTGTGCTATAATAAACCTCTCAAGACCGCGCAGAGGGAAAGAAGGAACATCGGATGGCCAAGCCCAACAGCAAATGGTATAAGCTCGACTCCGCGGGCACGCTCTACTCCGCGCTGCAAAAGGAGGAGTATTCAGCCATCTACCGCTTTTCCGCTCTGATGGAAAAAGATGTCGACCCCGCGGCGCTTCAGCGCGCCATCGACCGCTGCATGCCGCGCTTCCCGACCTTTGCCGTGCGCATCCGTAAGGGGGCGTTCTGGTACTATTTGGAGCACAACAGCGCGCCGGGGCCGTTTTTGAAAGAGGACGTGTCCGACCCCTGCCAGCCCGTGCGCTTCAAGGAAGACAACGGCTGGCTCGTGCGCTTTTACTATTACCGCAACCGCATTTCGATCGAGGTCTTCCACGCGCTTTCCGACGGCGGCGGAGCCATCGTCTTCTTCCGCACGCTGCTGGCCGAATACCTGCGCCAGACCGGCGTTGATATCCCTGCGGGGAACGGTGTGCTTGATTTGAACGAGCCGCCGCGCGAGGAGGAGATGGAGGACGCCTATGCCCGCTACGCAGGACACCACGCACTGGGCCTCCACCGCCAGCCGACAGCGTATCAGAATACCGGCACAAGCGAGCCGTTTTACACGTTCCATGTGACGATGGGCTTCGTGCCGCTCTCGAAGCTGCGCGAGGAGTCGAAAAAGTACGGCGCGTCGATCACCGAATACCTCTCCGCTGTGCTCATTTACGTCATTTTGGAAAAGCAGAAGCGCGAAAAGCCCTACCGCCTGCGCCCCGTGGCGCTGGCCATCCCCATCAATCTGCGCGGTTTTTTCCCCAGCGAGACGCTGCGAAACTTCATTACCACCGTCCGCCCGTATATCGACCCCGCGCTCGGCGACTACACGTTCCCCGAGATCGTCTCGCAAGTGCGGCATTTTATGAAGCTGCACATCAATCGGCAGGAATTGCAGGCGGCGTTCACGGGCAACGTTCGCTTTACGGAAAACTTTTTCCTGCGGCTCATTCCGGTCGTTTTCAAAAATCCCGTCATGGCGCTCAATTACCGCCTGCACGGCGTGAGGCCCTATTCCTGCACATATACGAACCCAGGCGCGTTCACCGTGCCGCCCGAAATGGCTGAGCATATCCGCGGGGCGGAGGTCATTCTGGGACAGGCGACGGTGCCGCGCTGCCACTGCGCGTCCATCAGCTATGGCGACACGATGGAGATCACCTTTGCCGGCACGCAGGCGGAGACGGACACCGAGCGCGACTTTTTCCGCTTCCTCGTGCGCGCGGGAATCCCCGTGCGCGTAGAGAGCAACCGATGAATAGCAGATCGAAAGAAGGAATTTGATGTCATATTGTGTCAAATGCGGCGTGGAGCTGGACGAGGGCGCGGAGCGCTGCCCGCTCTGCGGCACGCCGGCGTGGAAGCCGGATGAGACCGAGCCGCGCTATTTCCCGACCAAGCCGGCCGAGGTGCCGAGAGCATCGCGCAGAGCCGCCGCCGCACTGCTAACGGCGATGCTCGCGTCCGTGTCGCTCTGCTGCGGGCTGCTGAATCTCATTTTGCCGACGGAGCACCCTTGGGCGCTCTACGTCGCGGGCGCGGCAGTGATGTTGTGGATCTGGTTCGCACTGCCGATGCTCGTGCGCGGCATCCCAATCTTCTTCCGACTGACGGCGGACGTCGCCGCCATCGGCATTTACGTGTGGATCATCTCCGTTGCGCTGCACGGGGAGCGCTGGTTCCGCGGGCTCGTGCTGCCGATGCTCGGCTGGGCGTGCGTTGTTGTATTCCTGCTGAGCTTTCTGCTGCGCGACGGCAGGCGCTCACGCCTTTCTTCCATCGCCATGTGCATCGGCGCGGTGGGCCTGATGGCGATGGGCGTCGAATACTGCCTTGACCGGTATTTTCTTGAGGTGTGGCAGCCGAGCTGGTCGCTCGTCGTGCTTGTTATCTGCATCGGGCTCATCATCCCGCTGCGCATCGTGCGCCGCGTCCCGTCGCTCCGCGAGGAAGCGCGCAGACGCTTTAATATGTGAAGCTTGCTTCTAAATGGCAAACCCGCCCTGACGCTTTTGCGTCGGGGCGGGGTTTGTGATGTTTGCTTACAGCAGCAGCCAGCTGAGCACCATGCCGACAAGCAGTGTGATTCCGGCGGTGAGCAGGACGAGCAGAAGCTTCTGATAGGGCCGCTTGCCCGCTTCGACCTTCTGCTCGATCTCATCGAGCTTTCTGCCCTCGCTGAAGGCCAAGATCTCCTTGTAGGACTGGACGTTATTTGCTTTTTTGATGCGCTCGAGGCGGAGGGCAAAGTACATCGCGCTGCCCCAGAGCAAAAGCTCCGGAATGAGGCCGTACAGGCCGAACCACTTGATTAGAGGCACGGGCAGAATGATCGTGGCGGCGAGCAGGATGGAGAAAATGATGGCGTCGCGGTTCATGGCTTTGACATCGGCGGCATTGACTTCCTGTTTCATGGTTTCCAAATCTCCTTTGATGAGTTGGTCGAGCGAAACATCGAAGAGGGCGCTGAGCAGGAGCAGGCTGTGGATATCGGGGTAGCTCTTGCTGGTTTCCCAGTTGGAAACGGTCTGGCGCGTGACGTAGACCTTTTCCGCCAGCTCCTCCTGCGAAAGCGAGAGCGCGGCGCGATGTGCCTTGATCTGATTACCGAGTTCCATAAGTGCCTCCTGTGCGTTTCGTTCGATCTGCCCCAAGGGTAGCCAAAACGGGAAAGTTTGTCGAGCAAAGCTGCTTTACATGAGGAAAAATTGCTTGTCAAAAGATTTTGACAAGCGCCTTTTCGCCCCGATATCAGCGGCTTGCCAGCTTTTCGCGCAGCCTTGCGATGCTTCGCTGCGGGGCGTCGATGGCTTCGCCCTGCGTTTCGTGCCAGTCGGCCTTTTCGATGGCGATGACCTTTTCGTAGTAGGAGATCGCCGTTTCATAGTCACCACGAATTTCGCAGATCTGCGCGATGGCCTCGGCAGGGTCGACAAAGCGCGGGGGCGGCATGAGCGCCATTGCCTTTTCATAGTCCGCGATGGCCTCGTCGTAGTGAGCGAGCTTGGCGAGCTCGCTCGCGCGCATAACGTAGACCTCCCACGTGTCGGGATACTTTGCGCACATGGCCTCCCACTGCGCGAGCGCGTCGTCGGTGTGCCCCTCCTGCAAAAGGATACAGCCGAGGTAAAAGTCGTCGTTGTAGGTTGGCTTCAGGCGGTGCATTTTGTCCAAGACCTCGCGCGCCTCCGCGCAGCGGCGGTCGGCGATGAGAAGGTCCAGAAGCCACAGGTGCGCGCTGTGGTTCTCCGGATGCGCGGCGAGAAACTCCTGATAGAAGGCGATCGTGCGGTAGTGGTTCGTCGCGTTCCAGTCGAGGTACGCGCCGTGCTCGGCGTCGAAGATGGCGTTGTGCGCCTCCTTGCAGTCGAGATTCAGTGCGAGCGCCTGACGCGCGAGGGGAGAGGAGAGGTCATTGTATTCCCGTGCGCGCTTGCAGTAAAGCTCTGCGAGCAGCAGCGTCGCGCACGGGCGCGTTTCCTCCTCGCGGCACTTTTCCCGCAAAAAGTGCTCCTCTTCGTCAAATTCCTGCTGTGTGAGAAAGCGCTTGTCCCAGAGCATATTGTCGATGCGGGCAAAGCGGCTCTCGTCCGTGAGGGAGAAGAGCGAGTCGATGCTCGTTCCCAGCGTGACGGACAGCGCGGGCAAAAGCTGAATATCGGGAAGCGAGCTGCCGTTTTCCCACTTGCTCACGGCCTGCGCGCTCACGTGGAGGGCTTTTGCAAGCTGCTCCTGCGTCATGCTTTTGGAGAGGCGCAGCATTTTGATCTTGCTGCCGATGTCGATGTTCATAAAGGCAAAACTCCGTTTCTATAAAGTGCGGACGTCCTTGATGAGTTCAGTATAGCCGATTGCAGGAAAACGCGCAATGGAGGGGGAGTTTCGCGCGGTCAAACGGCGGTTGAGCGCAAAAAGGACGGAAGATGCTTTTCTCCCGTCCTTTTTATGCAGTTCCAGTCGAATCAGTCGCCGACGCCGGGGTTCAGAACCTTGCCGACGTTCCACAGGTGCGCGACCTGCTGCGCGGCGGCCAGACGTTCCTCGGGGGACTCGTAGCTTGCGTGCGCGGTCTGCGCGCCGCAGTCGACACAGGTGACATAAACGCACCAGCCCTGCTCATCCTCCACCGTACCGGTGCCGCGGCAGTAGGGGCAGTCCTGCAATTCGATCTCATAAATCGGGTCCATGGTATCATCCTTTCCTACCGCGCAAAATTGACAGTTTGCGCGGAAATCATCTAACGACCGTAGTATAGCAGGGAAACGGGCGCTTTACAAGCAAGAAAATAGCAAAAATGGGGCGCTCGCAAGCGCCCCGCTTTTTACACGTTTGACGACGGAACAGGAAGCTGGTACTTTTCCACGTAGGATTCGTACGTCTGCTGGAAGCTGCCGTCGGCAGTCTTGGCCTGGCGCAGCGTTTCGTGCAGGTTGAGGTTATGCGCACGGGCGTCGATGACGCAGCCAGCGATGTTGGAGCAGTGGTCGGATGTGCGCTCAAGGTCGGTCAGAAGATCGGAGAGGATAAAGCCAGCCTCAATGCTGCAATGGCCCTGCTGCATGCGCAGGATGTGGCGCGTGCGCATCTGCTCTTTGAGCGTGTCGATGACCTGCTCGAGCGGCTCGACCTGTTGGGCGAGCGCGACGTCCTGCGAGGAGAAGGACTTGAGCGAGAGCGAAAGGATCTCGCGGATGGCGGAGGTGAGAATGGCGAGCTCGTTGAGGGCGCTGCCGGAGAACGTGAGGCCCTTTTGCTCCATCTCCTCAGCGGAGGAGAGAATGTTGACCGCGTGGTCAGAAATGCGCTCAAAGTCGCCGATGGTCTTTAAGAGTTCGGTCGCCTCCTCGCTCTCGTCGCGGCCCATTTTCTGCGTGCTGAGCTTGACGAGGTAGGTGCCGAGGATATCTTCATAGTGGTCGCAAAGCTCCTCATCGTCGCGGATGCTCTGGGCGAGCTCGGGCGTGTTGTGGTCAAGGGCGGTGAGAGCGTTGTTCAGCGCGCGCACGGCGCAGTCCGCCATTTCGCGGGCGACAGCGCGGCTCTGGCGAAGGGCAAGGGATGGGGTGGGGAGAAGACGCTCGTCGAGCTCGGTCGTCTTTTCACCCTGCGTCTGGGGATCGTCGGGGACGATGCGGCAGGCGAGCTTTTCAAGAAGACCGCCCGCGGGCAGGAGCATGGCGGTGCAGAGGACGTTGAAGACCGAGTGTGTGACGGCGATGCCCGCCATGGTGGCGGATTCATCCAGCAGCGCGGGCGCAAAAGCCGCGCGCACAATGCAGAAGACCGTCAGCAGCACGACAACGCCGATGACATTGAAGAGAAGGTGAACGACCGCGGCGCGGCGGGCGTTTTTGTTCGTGCCGATGGACGACAGCATGGCCGTGACGGTCGTGCCGATGTTCTGGCCCATGATGATGGGAATGGCCGCGGCATAGCTCACCGAGCCCGTGACGGCGAGCGCCTGCAAAATACCGACGGACGCGGAGCTCGACTGGATGATGGCCGTGAGCAGCGCGCCGGCGAGCACGCCGAGGAGGGGATTCTGAAAGGCAACAAAGAGATTCGTGAACGCGGGGACGTCCTTAAGGCCCGCGACCGCGCCGCTCATCGTCTCCATGCCGAACATGAGCGTGGCAAAGCCGAGCAGGATCATGCCGGTGTCCTTTTTCTTGTTGTCCTTGCAGAACATGTAGTAGATGATGCCGATGAGCGCAAGGACGGGAGTGAAGGATGAGGGCTTTAAGAGCTTGATCCAGAAGTTGCCGGAGTCGATGCCGCCAAGGCTCAAAAGCCAGGCCGTGACGGTCGTGCCGACGTTGGCGCCCATGATGACGTTGATGGCCTGACGCAGCGTCATCAGGCCCGAGTTGACAAAGCCGACCACCATGACCGTGGTGGCGGACGAGCTCTGGATGATGGCCGTGATGCCAAGGCCCGTTAAAAATCCGGCGAATACGCTGCCGGTCATCTTGTCGAGAAGAGAGCGGAGCTTGCCGCCCGCGCGGCGCTCGAGCGCCTGGCCCATCAGGTTCATGCCGAAGAGGAACAGGCACAGCCCGCCGATCATCGTGAGCACATTGAAAATATCCATATTTTCTATCTTTCCTTTTTTCTTTTTTGAGACTCTATCTATAACCAAAATACAGTTTACGCGAGAAATGTCAAAACTGCCAGAGGAGAATTGTAAAATCTATGTAAAATACACAACAGCGACGGACTGCGGCGTGATTTGTGTCATGTTGCACAGTTTTTTCCGCATGAACTGGAAAAAAGTGCAGACACTAAGCGCAGCATTCGCCGCGGCGTCTGCCTCCGCGGCAAAAAGCAACTTGAAATGTCGGAGGAATCGTATGAAAAAAGACTTTATCGACACCAATGAATTCACAAAGCAGGAACTGCTCGACATCATCGACTTGTCGCTCGCCATCAAAAAGGCCATTAAGGCGGGCTACTATCCGCCCCTGATGCGCAACATGACGCTCGGCATGATCTTCCAGCAGTCCTCTACGCGCACGCGCGTCTCGTTTGAGACCGCGATGAGCCAGATGGGCGGGCACGCGCAGTATTTAGGCCCCGGTATGATCCAGCTCGGCGGGCATGAGACCATCGGCGACACGGGCAAGGTACTCTCAAAGCTTGTCGATGTCGTGATGGCGCGCGTCATCGAGCACAAGACGATCGAAGAGCTCGCAAAAAGCTGCACCATCCCCGTCATCAACGGCATGTCGGACTACAACCACCCCACGCAGGAGATCGGCGACCTCTGCACGATCGTGGAGAACCTTCCGCAGGGGAAGAAGTTAGAGGACTGCAAGGTCGTGTTCGTGGGCGACGCGACGCAGGTGTGCGCGTCGCTCGGCTTTATCACGACGAAGCTCGGTATGCACTTTGTCCAGTACGGCCCCCAGGGCCACCAGCTGAATGAGCAGCACAAGGAGATCATGAAGAAGAACTGCGCGCTCTCCGGCGGCAGCTACCTTGTCACCGATGACCGCGAGAGCGTACGCGGCGCGGACTTCATCTATACCGATGTGTGGTACGGTCTCTACGAAAACGAGATGCCGAAGGAAGAGCGCGTGCGCGTCTTCCACGACTATCAGGTCAACCGCGAGCTGATGCAGCTGGGGAACCTTGGCTGCAAATTCATGCACTGCCTGCCCGCGACGCGCGGCGAGGACGTGACCGACGAGGTCGCCGACAGCGACGCCTCCCTCTGCTGGGAGGAGGCGGGCAACCGCCTGACGGCCATGCGCGGCCTTCTTGTCTACTTTACACGCTGCCGCAAGGAGCCGAGCGGTCTTCAGATCGCGGCGGCGAAAGAGGAGCTTGACAAAGTGCTCTGCGACAAGCTCGGCTGCGTCGAGGCCTACTGCGGCGTTTCGAAAGCGGAAAAGAGCTGAGATAAGTCATGGAGAAAAATCAATTCCGGCTCGCAGACGTCATTTTGTCGGTCATCTGCGTGGTGTTTGTCGCCGAGGCGGCGGCGCCGGTCGCGTCGATCGGCAACAGCCAGTATTTCTGGTGGATCTTTATGATATTGGCGTTTCTGCTGCCCTACGGCCTCATCGCTGCCGAGCTCGGCACAGCCTACGCGGGCGACGGCGGGCTCTATGACTGGATCCACGCGGCGTATCCGAACGGCAAGTGGGCGGCGCGTGCCTCGTGGTACTACTGGATCAATTTTCCACTGTGGATGGCATCGCTTGCGGTGATGTGTCCCGAGCTCATCACGTTCATCACGGGGCGGAGCCTCGGGACGTTCGGCTCGCTCGTGGTCGAGCTGCTGTTCATCTGGATCGTCACGCTCATCGCGTGCTATCCCGTGTGCGACAGCATCATTATCCTGAACGTGAGCGCTGTCATCAAGATCGTGCTGGCGCTGCTGGTCGGCGGGCTCGGCGTGTGGTATATCAGCCGTTACGGCTTTGTCAACGACATGTCGGCGCGGACATTTCTGCCGTCGTTCGACTTAAACAGCCTCTCGTATATCTCCGTCATCATCTTCAACTTCCTCGGCTTTGAGGTCGTGTGCACGTACGCAAACAACATGAGCGACCCGAAAAAGCAGATCCCGCAGTCCATCGTGACCGGCGGCATCGTCATCGCGGCCATCTACCTCTTCTCGGCGTTCGGCATCGGCGCGGCAGTGGATGTGCGTGAGATCAGCGTGGATTCGGGGCTTATCGACGCGGTGTCGCTCATTCTGGGCGGCAGCGGCGGCGTGCTCGTGGGCGTGGTGGCGCTTTTGTTCCTCGTGACGCTGTTCGGCAATATGATCTCGTGGTCGATGGGCGTCAATTCGACGGCGGCGCTGGCGGCGGACCACAACGACATGCCGCGGGTGTTCGCCAAGCGCTGGGCAAAGAACGACATGCCCGTCGGCGCGGCGGTCACGTCGGGCGTCGTCGCCTCGTGCGTGTGTGTTTTGGGCGTGCTCATCGAGATGGCGTCGCCGGACTCGTCACTCTTCTGGAGCTTTTTCGCGCTGAATCTCGTGATGCTGCTTTTGAGCTATCTTCCCGTGTTTCCGGCGTTTTTGAAGCTGCGGCGCGAGGATGCGAAGACGCCGCGCCCGTTCCGCGTGCCGGGGTCTGACACGGCGCTCAAATGGATCGCCTACGTGCCGATGGTGCTCATCGTCATTTCGATCATTTTCACTGCGGTCCCGCTCTCGTTTGACGCAGAGACGCTTGCGAGCTTTCTGCCCATTACGATCGGGTCGATCCTCAGCGTGGCGATCGGCGAGGTGCTGATCGCGCTGCGCGGGAAAAACGCGCGCAGCTAAGTATGGTTTCATCATAAGGAGACAAAGTTATGGCAAAACGAATCATCGGCACAACGCCGAAGCAGGACGGGTATCGCATGCCCGCCGAATTTGAGCCCCAGCAGGGCGTGTGGATGCTCTGGCCCGAGCGCAACGACAACTGGCGCGACGGCGGCAAGCCCGCGCAGAAGGCCTTTGCGGATGTTGCCAAGGCCATCGCAAAATTTGAAAAGGTCACGGTCGGCGCATCCGTGCGCCAGTATCAGAACGCGCGCGCCAAGCTCCCCGAAAATATCCGCGTCGTGGAGCTCGAGAGCGACGACGCGTGGGTGCGCGACTGCGGGCCGACGTTCCTTGTGAACGACAAGGGCGGTCTTCGCGCGGTGGACTGGGAGTTCAACGCCTGGGGCGGGCTCGTCGACGGGCTGTATTTCCCCTGGGACAAGGACGACCAGATCGCGCGCAAGATCTGCGAGATCGCGGACGTGGACAGCTACCGCACAGAGGGCTTCGTGCTCGAGGGCGGCTCCATCCACGTCGACGGAGAGGGCACAGTGCTGACGACTGAAATGTGCCTGCTCTCCGAGGGCCGCAACCCCGATAAGAGCAAAGAAGAGATCGAGCAGATGATCTGCGACTACCTCGGCTGCGAGAAGGTGCTGTGGATCAAGGACGGCATCGACCCTGACGAGACGAACGGGCACATCGACGACGTCGCGTGTTTCATCGCGCCCGGCGAGGTCGCCTGCATCTGGACGGAGGACAAGAACCATCCGTTTTATGAGCAGGCGCAGGCGGCTTACAAATTCCTGAGCGAGACGACGGACGCCAAGGGTCGCAAATTAAAGGTTCACAAGCTCTGTCTGACGAAAAAACCGTGCTTACTCGAGGGCGCGGATACCATCGACGCCGTGGAGGGCACTATCCCACGTGAGGACGGCGAGGTCAGCATCGCGTCGTATATGAACTTTTTGATCGTCAACGGCGCGGTCATCTTGCCGCAGTACGGCGACGAAAACGACGCAGTCGCCATCGAACAGGTGCAGAAAATGTTCCCCGACCGCGAGGTCGTGGGCGTGCAGACGAAGGAGGTCGCCTTCGGCGGCGGCAATATCCACTGCATCACCCAGCAGCAGCCTGCGGTGAAGAAGTAAAAAAGAGTGCCGTCCGTGCAATAAATGTACGGGCGGCGTTTTTATGGTGCTTATGCAGTTTGCTCGCGGGCGATGCGGATGAATTCCGAGAGCACGCTCCACGGATACGAGCGGCTCAAGTACCCAAAGCAGATGGGATAGGAAGCCTCTGGGCAGAGCGGGAGAATGTGCAGGTGCGCAAGCTGCGCGGGCGAGAGCGCTGTGTGCAGCAGATTTTCCGGGCAGAAGCATGCGCCGACGCCCTGCTCGCAGAGCGCGAGCAGCGTTTCGACGTTTTCCGACGTCGCTTTGCTGACGGGCGAGACGCCCGAGGAGCGCAGAAGTCCGCGCCCGATGCGCCCGCCGATGTCCTCCGCGGAGCCGAGGACAAAGGGGCAGCCGCGCAGGGAGCTCAAATTTCCCGAGGCGATCTCGCCGCGGTGCGTGTCAAGGTCGATGCCGCACTGCGCGAGCAGCCCATCGGACAGGCACAGCACGATGTGCTCCAGATAGTAATCCTCAAGCACCACGCCGGGGAGCGGGTGTGGAAAGCCGGCGATGGCGAGGTCAATGCCGCCGCTGAGCAGCGCCTTCTGGATCGCGTCGTTCGAGCCTTCGAGCAGCGTGATCTCGACATTCGGATACTGACGCTGAAAGGCGGGGATCAGGCGCGGCATGATGGCGCGGCCGCGCGTATAGGCGATGCCGACGCGCAGCTCGCCTTTCTGATTTTCGGAGATGTCGCAGAATTCGCGCTCCATGGCCTGGCGCGTCTGGCCGATGGATTCGGCATAGCGCAGAAACGTCCGGCCTGCGTAGGTGAGCTCAAGCGGCGTGCGGCGCACAAGAAGCGTGCAGCCAAGCTCCTTTTCAAGTCCCGCAATGTGGGACGAGAGCGACTGCTGCGTGATGTGCAGCGCTTCAGCGGCGCGGGTGAAGTTTTTCTCCCGCGCGAGCACGAGAAAATAGTCAAGAGAATGGAAATTCATGGGAACGCTCCTTTTACAGTTGTTTCTTGTAGAATATATCAATTTTAACAGTTTTACAAGCGCGAAGGCGGCAATTATACTGTGGGCAGTGGGTGCGGACGGCAGGAAAAAGATTCCCTTTTCCCGCCGTGCGTGCTAAGATAGCGATACTGTGTTAAAAAGGATAGGGAGGACTTGGATGGCTGCGATCGTTTTATTCTGCCTTGCGCTGCTCGTATGCATCGTGCTGGGGACGAACATCCTCTACGCGCTCCTGGCGGGGCTCGTGATCTTCACGCTGTACGGCAAAAAGCAGGGCTTTTCGTGGAAAGAGCTCGGGAAGATGATCTGCTCGGGCGTGAAGACGTCGGCAAGCGTGCTGCTCGTCTTTCCGCTGATCGGCATTCTGACGGCGTTCTGGCGCGCGTGCGGCACGCTGCCGTTCATCATCTGCTGCGCCGTCGACCTCATCCGGCCGGAGATCTTGCTGCTGATGACGTTTCTCCTAAACTGCGGCGTCTCGATGCTGACAGGCACGGCGTTCGGCACGGCGGCGACGATGGGCACCATCTGCGTGAGCGTCGGCATTTCGATGGGCATGGACCCCGTGCTGCTCGGCGGCGCGATGCTTTCGGGCGTATACTTCGGCGACCGCTGCTCGCCGGTCTCGACGAGCGCGCTGCTCGTGAGCGAGCTGACGGAGACGAACATTTACGACAACATCAAGCGCATGCTCAAGACGGCGCTCGTGCCGTTTCTTCTGAGCTGCGGCGTCTATGCGGCGCTCGGCATGGTGAAAAGCGGCAGCGGCGCGGTGGGCGAGCTGTGGTCGCTCTACGGGCGCGAGATGACGCTTCACTGGGTCATGTGCCTGCCGGCGGTGCTCATTTTGATCCTGTCGGTCCTACGCGTGAACGTGAAAAAGGCGATGTCGGTCAGCATTTTAGCGGCGGTCGTGCTGTGCATTTTCCTGCGGCATCTGGACGCGGTGACGATCCTCAAGACCGCAATCTTAGGCTACACGGCGTCGGACGCCGAGGTCGGCGCGATGCTCAACGGCGGCGGCATCATTTCGATGGTGCGCGTGGCGCTGATCGTGATGATCTCGTCGGCGTATTCCGGCATTTTTCGCAAGACGGGGCTGCTCGACGGGTTGTGCGGGCGTGTGACGGCGCTGCGCGACAAAACGTCGCCCTATGCCTCGATGCTGCTGACGGCGGTTCTGGCGAGCCTTCTCGCCTGCAACCAGACGTTGACGATCATCCTGACACACCAGCTCTGCGCGCCGTCGCAGAAGGATAAAGAAGAATTTGCCATCAACCTTGAAAACAGCGCCGTCGTCGTCGCGCCGCTGATCCCGTGGTCGATCGCGGGGGCGACGCCGCTCTCGACCGTCGGCGCGCCGATGACAGGCATGGCGTTTGCGTGCTTTTTATACATCCTGCCGCTGTGCGAACTCGTGCGGCGGACAGCGCAGCAGCGCGCGGCGAAAAAAACCGCCGCGCAGAAATGAGAAAGGACTTTGTATGAACGGAAAGACGTTACTGGCGGAAGCCATCGAAATGAAAGACGAGATCGTCGAGAACCGGAGAGCGATCCACCGCGCGCCGGAGGTCGGCGCGCACCTGCCGCAGACGGTTCAATTTGTCGAAGAAAAGCTGCGATTGCTCGGCTATGAGCCGCGCGAGCTGGGCGGCGGCGTGGTCGCGGAGCTCACGGGCGAAGACATGGGGCGCTGTATCCTGCTGCGCGCCGACATGGACGCGCTCAAGGTGCGGGAGAAGACCGACCTGCCGTTCCGTTCGGAAAACGGCAGCATGCACGCCTGCGGACACGATATGCATGCCGCGATGCTGCTGGGCGCTGCAAGGCTGCTCAAGGCGCATCAAAGCGAACTCAAGGGCACGGTGAAGCTCGTCTTCCAGCCCGACGAGGAAGGCTTCACGGGCGCGAAAGCAATGCTTAAGGCCGGTGTGCTGGAGGCGCCGGAGCCGCAGGCGGCGCTGGCGCTGCACGTGAACTCCGGGACGCCGTCGGGCCTGGTGCTGTGCGGCAAGGGAACGTTTATGGCGGGTTGCACGCTGTTTCGCATCACGGTCAAGGGTGTCGGCTGTCACGGGGCAATGCCGGAGACGGGCGTCGACCCAATCAACATTGCCGCGCACATCTACCTTGCGCTTCAGGAGATCACGGCGCGCGAGCTGCCCGCGAAGACGCCCGCCATCGTGACAATGGGCAAATTCAGCGCGGGGCACGCGCCGAATATCATCCCGCAGGAGGCCGTGATCGAGGGCACGATCCGCACGTTCGACCGCGACGTGACCGCGCTGATCCTGCGCCGCATCGGCGAGATCGCGGACGCGACAGCCAGGGCCTTCCGCGGCAGTGCGAGCGTCGAAGAGCTCGCGAGCGCGCCGCCGCTCAAAAACGACGAGGCGCTGACCGAGCAGATGGCGCGCTGCGCCGAAATGCTGTTCGGCGAGAAGAGCGTCTACCGCCTGCGTGAGGGCGGGATGGGCTCGGAGGACTTTGCGTCCTACACCTACGAGCTGCCGTGCGCGTATCTGTTGCTCGGCGCGGGCACGGCGCAGGAGGACGCGCGCTACGGAAAGCCCATGCACAACGAGAGCGTCGTCTTCAACGAGAACATTTTACCGCGCGGGAGCGCACTGCTCGCCTATGGCGCGATGCAGTGGCTCGAAGACCGGCAATAAAAAAATCCGCTTACGAATTTCGTAAGCGGATTTTTTATAATCGATTGTCGATGACTTAGCCGACGAGCGCCTCGGTATCCATGGCGATCATGAGCTCCTCGTTCGTGGGGATGAGGAGGACGGTGACCTTGGAGTCGGGCGCGGAGATGACGCGTTCTTCGCCGCGGACCTTGTTGGCGTCCTCGTCCATCTTGACGCCCATGAACTCGAGGCCGGAGGCGATGGCCATGCGCTGGGAAGCGCTGTTCTCGCCGACACCTGCGGTGAAGATGATGGCGTCCACGCCGCCCATCGCGGCGGCATACGCACCGATGAGCTTCTTCACGCCGTAGTTGAACATATCGACGGCAAGGCCGGCGCGCTCATTGCCCTGCTCGAAGGCCTCTTCGAGATCGCGGAAGTCGGAGCTGACGCCGCTGACGCCCATGACGCCGGACTTCTTGTTGAGGACATTGACCATCTCCTTGATGTCCATGCCGTACTTGTTCATCAGGTACTCGAGGATACCGGCGTCAATGTCGCCGGAGCGGGTACCCATGGGAAGACCGGCGAGCGGGGTGAAGCCCATGGAGGTGTCGACGCTCTTGCCGCCGTCGATCGCGGTGACGGAGGAGCCGTTGCCGAGGTGGCAGGAGATCAGCTTGAGCTGCTCGATGGGCTTGCCGAGCATATCGGCCGCGCGCTGGGAAACATACTTGTGAGAGGTGCCGTGGAAGCCGTAGCGGCGGACCTTGTCCTTCTCATAGTACTCATAGGGAAGAGCATAGGTGTAAGCCACGGGGGGCATGGTCTGGTGGAAGGCAGTGTCGAACACGGCGACCATGGGCACGCCGGGCATGAGCTCCTGGCAGGCCTTGATGCCGATGATGTTGGCGGGGTTGTGGAGCGGGGCGAGGGGAGTGCACTCCTCGATTGCCTGCATGACCTCGTCGGTGATGACGACGGACTTGGCAAACTTTTCGCCGCCGTGGACGACGCGGTGGCCGACAGCGTCGATCTCCTTCATGGAGCCGATGACGCCGTTCTTCTCGTCGACGAGCGCGTTCAGCACGGCCTGGATGGCCTCGTTGTGGGTGGGCATGGAGACGGAAGCGGCCTTGATGGCTTCCTTGCCGGGAAGCTGGGGCTTATAGGTGAACAGACCGTCGATGCCGATACGCTCGCACAGACCCTTCGCCAGCAGCTCGCCCGTGGTGGGGTTGAGCAGCTGATACTTCAGGGAAGAAGAACCTGCGTTGATGACCAGAACATTCATAAGTATACTCCTTTTTCCGAGGGCGCTTGCATTGCGCCCGAATTTCCGATAAAATAAGAATCAAATTGATCGGATGTACAATTCAATACAGAATATATTATAACAACTTTTTTCGCAAAGACAAGTAAATTTAACAAAACGTAACTCTTTTGTAACCGCTTTGAGAGGACTTCCATGAGGGTATTTGGTATAATATGCGAATATAATCCCTTCCACCGCGGCCACAAGTGGCAAATTGATGAATTGCGCCGTCTGGCAGGCGAGGAAGAGTGCGCGGTCGTGTGCGCGATGAGCGGCGATTTTGTCCAGCGGGGCGATTTTGCCATTGAACGCGCGCATGCGCGCGCCGAGGCTGCCGTGCGCGGCGGGACAGATTTAGTCCTTGAGCTGCCGCTGCCGTGGGCCATTTCGTCGGCGGAGGGCTTTGCCCGCGGCGGCGTGAGCATTTTGGCGGCGACGGGCGTGGTCGACACGCTGGCCTTTGGCAGCGAATGCGGTAACGCGGCGAAATTGCAGCGCGCGGCAAAGGCACTGCTGCGGGCGGATTTTCCCGACGCGCTGCGAGAGGAGCTTGCCAAGGGCCTGTCCTTTGCCGCGGCGAGGGAGAGCGCCGCGAGGGCGCTCATCGGCGAGGATGCCGCGGTGCTCCGGGAGCCGAACGATATCCTCGGCGTAGAATACTGCAAGGCGCTGCTGCAAAGCGGCAGTACCATCGCGCCGCTGGCAATATTGCGAAAGGTCGTCGGGCACAACGGGGG
>CECF01039645.1_pt1 | contig 17073 bp, 14 predicted proteins | sample 554751 | NCBI WGS metagenome assembly CECF01 (sample SAMEA3182099, study PRJEB8094) | gut metagenome | biome: human; feature: gut; material: Stool; isolation source: human stools | place: Canada | collected 2012-06-12 | reverse complement strand
GACGTCGGTACCATAGCGTCCCAAGGGACGCATTGCGTTCGTATTGTGACCGCTTATGTACCGCTACGCTCTGCGACAGGAGCGCATCGTACTAAAGTACGAGCGTGCCGCGTTTCTTATACCTTGCCAAGGGCTACGGGGATTTGATAGCATTTCTTTACTAACTTTCCAGTTAATTTCCCGGCATTCTCGCTTCGGTAGATTGCCAATTCCCCTTGATTCTTCTATACTGAAATCAAATATCAGTTCGTATGCAACAATCAGGAGGGGCACATGGATAAAACAAAAATAGGGACTTTTATCAGAGAACAGCGGATGGCTCTGGGACTGACGCAACAGCAGTTAGCTGATCAGCTGCATGTCACGAACAAGGCAATCTCACGTTGGGAGACCGGCAATGCCTACCCGGACATTGCTCTGCTGGATGATCTGGCGGCTGCGCTGTCGGTATCGGTTGAAGAGCTTTGTCGCGGTGAGCGGATTGCCCTGCCCTCTGCTGACACCAATACACTCCTGAGCGATGTCATCGCCGAGGTAAGACAACAGAAAAAAGACAGAGCCGCGAAATGGCTTCGCATCCTCTGTCTTAGTATTTTTTCCGTGATCCTTCTTGCGTTTCTCTTCTTTACTGGTGCGTTCTTATTTATACAAAATGAAGCAAATTTAGACGAAGCACTCTTCACCCTGGCTTTGGGTGCCTTTGCCATCGGGCTTATGCTTTTCCGGTACGGGATTCCGATCCTTCTGCTTGCCATCGCTCTACCGCCGTTACTTTGCAGACGCCCCCGGCAGCCGGCGAAGACCATCGTCTGTATCCTGCTGTCGGTTCTGTCCGTCCTCTGGCTGATCTTTGGCGGACAATTTCTCTGGTTCCAGTTATTCTAGCCTTTCCATCGTTTTGCATAATCTTTCCGTCCGCTGACGATGGCAGAATAAGCATCAAAAGAATTTTATTCCTAATTACTTTCCAAACAGTGTACTCAAAATTCCTCTCTTGATGACCTGGGCACCGGTGTTAATCAGCTGGCGCTCGATCTGGGCCTGTCTGCGTTCCGCTGCCTTTTCCTTCTTTTTCTGTGCGGCTTCCCATTCCTTCTGCTTCTGCTTTACGGTGGATTCCTGCAGTTTTGCCTGCTGCTTTGCCAGCGCTTCCTTATCCTTCTCCAGCTGTGCCCGCTCTGCTGCCAGCTGCGCCGCTTTCGCCTCATGCTCCATGGTATCTGTCAACACTTCGTAGGCAGAAATATTGTCCACCGCCTCATCGTAGCGTCCCATGCCGTCTCTCGCCATCAGATTCCTGCGCTCCGTCTCATCCACAGGTCCCATAAAGCTCTGGGGGCAGATGATGGAGGTACGCTGGGCAATGCCGGGCACGCCGTTCTCATCCAGAAAGGAAGTCAGTGCCTCACCTACGCCCAGTTCCATGATGACTTCTTCTGCCTTAAAGGCAGGATTGGCCCGCAGGGACTGTGCTGCTGCCCGGACAGCTTTCTGCTCCGCCGGAGTGTACGCCCGGAGGGCATGCTGTACCCGGTTGCTTAACTGTGCCAGCACGGAATCTGGAATATCACTGGGGCTCTGGGTCACGAAATAGATCCCCACGCCCTTGGAACGGATCAGCTTTACCACCTGCTCGATCTTCTGCACCAGTATCTTCGGTGCATCAGCAAACAACAGGTGTGCCTCATCGAAGAAAAATACCAGCTTCGGCTTTTCCAGATCTCCCGCCTCGGGAAGCTTCTGGAATAATTCTGACATCATCCATAACAGGAAGCTGGCATACAGTGTGGGATTCTGCACCAGTTTTACGCAGTTCAGCACATTGACAATACCTTTGCCGTACACATCCGTACGCATCCAGTCATAAATATCCAAATCCGGTTCTCCGAAAAAGAGATCTCCGCCCTGATTCTCCAGAGGCAGTAGCGCCCGCAGAATACCGCCCACGGACTGCCTGGAGATACTTCCGTAGGTGGTCAGATAGTCATCCTTGTGTTCTGCCACATAATTCAGCAGAATACGCAGATCCTTTAAGTCGATCAATAAAAGTCCCTTGTCATCCGCGATCCGGAAGACAATATTCAATACACCTTCCTGCGCAGCGGTGAGCCCCAGAATACGAGATAAAAGCTCCGGTCCCATATCGGAGATGGTGGCTCTCACCGGATGGCCGCCCTCCTGATAGATGTCCCAGAAGCAGACCGGATAAGCCTTATAGGAAAAACTGTTGCGGATACCGAATTTATCAATCCTCCTGTCCATGGATTCCGAAGCCACACCGGCTGTGGCAATTCCGGAGACATCCCCCTTCACATCACACAAAAATACCGGCACTCCCGCATCTGAAAAAGATTCTGCCATAGCCTTCATAGTGATCGTCTTGCCGGTGCCGCTGGCTCCTGCGATCAGTCCATGGCGGTTACTCATATTCAGCGGCATATTCACACGCTGACCATCTGCCAGGCCCATATATATCTGTCCGTCTGTATACATAATTGTCCCTCATCCTCTCTATTTTATCTCTATTTTCCTGCTGCCCTATCCCGTGGGGATATCAATAGAAGATATCTTCTACGACTTTTTGAAACGTTTCTTCCCCGTCATATGCTCCACTTTCAGGCAGAATATCTCCGTCATGGCTACGACTTCCGGTCGGAATACGAAATTCTCCGTTCTGTCAGGATAGTACTGCTTCATCAGAAGATTCAATGCTTTCTGTTTTTCCGCATCCGACAGGATCTCTATAGTTCCCTGACCGATCACGCTCTCGTATTCCATGGTGCACTGGCAGCCATCTTCTTTCTCCGACAGCACCAGTCTGTGGGAGCAATCCATCTCGAAGCTTGCCCTGACATCCTTACGGATCAAGTCATATTTTTTTCCTTCTTTTGCCCCGTGAAAATAGAGTGTCACTCTGCCGTCCGTCTCTTCCATTCCGAAATTCAACGGCAGAAGATACGGATAGCCTTCCTCATCATTCAGTGCAAGTCTGCACACATCACACCTCTTCATGACATCTGTCATTTCCGAAAATTCTGTAATCTCACGATCGTTACGACGCATTGTATTCCTCCTGTGCTGCATTTTGTTTTTCTGTCAATATCTGTGCGCCCGACAGGCTTTGCGGCATATAAATGCCGGGTAAGCCATCATTGGAATTTCATATACTCTTTCACAGATATATTTACTATAGCGCATAAACAAGATATAATGCAACTATATCCTTCCGTAAGGAATTTTGAAAGGAGTTTTATTTTGCAAAACAAAGTATCCCATTGTTCTATTTTCCCACCGGATCTCAGTGCTCTGACGCTGCATATCCTCGCTATGGCGTTCATGTTCTGTGACCACCTGTGGGCTACCCTCGCCGGAGATGCCTGGTGGCTGACCGGCATCGGCAGACTGGCATTTCCCATGTTCGCCTTTTTCCTGGTGGAAGGCTTCTTCCATACCCATGATAGGAAAAAATATTGCATGCGCCTGCTTCTTCTGGCCATTCTTTCTGAGCTTCCCATCAATCTGATGTACAGTGGGCTGTTATTCTACCCGTTTCATCAGAACGTGATCTGGACACTGCTCACAGGCTTCCTGTGTATCTGGGCAATAGATACCCTACGGAAAAAATGTCCGGTCTGGCTGTGGATTCCGTCGATCCTGCTGCTATCTGCAGTGGGCTACGTGCTGGCAACCCTCCTCATGTTCGACTATTATGGTGAAGGCGTTCTGACTGTTATCGTATTCTATCTCTTCCATGGGAAAAATTGGTGGCAGCTTGCCGGACAGTTTGCCGGGCTCTACTGGATCAATGTCATGCTGTTGGCAGGAATGCAGATTCCATTACAGCTTTTCGGTCATGCCTTCGAGATTTCAGAACAGGGACTGGCGCTGTTGTGTCTGCCGCTTCTGTGGTGCTACCATGGACGCCAGGGCGCGCATAACCGCACGATCCAGCTTGCCTGCTATGCCTTTTATCCGGTACACATGCTGGTACTGGGGATTCTGTCAAAGCTGATTTTTAGTTAAAATCATAATGCTGACAGAAAGTCTATTCCCTAAAGTAAAAAACTCCCGATGGAATCATTCCACCGGGAGTTCTATATTTTTACTCTAAATTAGTACTGCTTCACCTGTTCTTCGCCGTTCATGACACGCAGAGCGCCCTGAGCCAGAGCTAACAGCTCGTCCTCACCGGGATATACGGTCACAGGAGCGATCCAGCCGCATCTCTCTTTCAGCTTAGCCACTACATCCTCACCATATGCAATGCCTCCGGTGATAACGATCTGATCTACCTTGCCGTTCAGCACACAGGCCATAGCACCGATGTCTTTGGCTACCTGTAACAGGAATGCCTGCTTCACCTCCGCTGCCTTGGCATCGCCTTCATTGGCACGCTTGGTAACTTCACGCATATCGTTGGTACCCAGGTAAGAATTCAGGCCGCCCTTGCCGATCAGCTTTGCACTGATCTCCTTCTCGGTATATTTTCCGGAGAAGCACATTTTTACCAGTGCTGCACAAGGCACACCGCCTGCACGCTCCGGAGAGAATGCACCATCACCGTCAAATGCACTGAATACGTCTACAACCTTGCCGTCCTCATGTGCGCCTACGGATACGCCGCCGCCCATGTGCACGACTACCAGACGTAAGGACTCATAAGGCTTGCCGGCTTCTTTTGCATATCTCTTGGCAACTGCCTTCTGGTTCAGGGCATGGAAGATACTTCCTCTGGGGATCTCTTCCAGACCGGAATATCTTGCGATGGGCATCAGCTCATCTACTACAACGGGGTCTACGATGTAAGAGGGAACGCCGATCTCATCACCGATCTCTCTTGCCAGAATACCGCCTAAGTTAGAAGCATGCTGACCCTGTACACCTACTTTTAAATCCTCCAGCAGATCATCGGTTACCGCATAGGTACCACTGGGGATGGGTTTTAACAGACCGCCACGTCCTACGATCACGTTGAAGCTCTTCAGATCGCAGTTCTTCTCTGCCAGCAGATCGGTAATGATCTTCTTACGGAAATCCTTCTGTTCGAAAATAGTATCGTATTTGGAGATCTCCTCGGTAGAATGTCTCAGGGTTTCTTCAAATAATAAGTTCTCATCCTCAAATACACCGATCTTGGTGGAGGTGGAACCGGGGTTGATGATCAGACTCTTGATTGCCATTGTGTGTTTCCTCCTATATTCACTCTTATATTCGCTCTTATGCTTTACCGCTTTGTCCACTACAGCATCTATACCTGCCGACAGCAGTTCTCCCGCAGCTTCCACAGCGGCTTCGATCACGATATCCATAGCTTATTTCTGATTCTTTTGCATCTCTTCTGCTACAACTGCAGCCAGTGCCAGGGAGTATACCTTGGTCTCGAAGGTATCGGAACGGCTGGTCAGGACTACGGGTACCTTGGTACCGGTCAGGATACATCCGTTCTTTACTTTTACCATATGTACGATTGCTTTGTATACCAGGTTGCCGGCATGGATATCCGGGAACAGCAATACATCTGCATCCCCCTGGATCTTACGGTCGGTAGCTCCCTTATGCTTGGCTGCCTCGGGATCGATCGCCAGGTCAAGAGACAGCGGGCCGTCTACGATACAGCCGGGGATCTGTCCTTCTTCGCACATCTTAGTCAGTTCTGCCGCATCTACGGTAACGGGCATCTTGGGATTTACAACCTCAACTGCTGCTAAAGGTGCTACCTTAGGCTCTGCAACGCCGCAGGCATTACATACCGGAATTGTGTTCTTGATGATCTGAACCTTCTCCTCCAGTGTAGGATAGGTCATGAATGCAACATCGGTCAGGAACAGAAGTCTGTCAATGCCGGGAATCTCAAATACACATACATGAGACAGGGTTCCACCGGTACGAAGGCCTACTTCTTTGTTCAGTACGCTCTTTAAGAAGTTCTTGGAGTCGATCAGGCCCTTCATATACATATCTGCACGGCCGTCATGTGCCAGCTTTACAGCTTTCAGGGAAGCTTCGATCATATCCGGCTCATTGATGATCTCATAATCGGAGAGGTCCATATTCAGTCCGGCTGCAATCTCACGGATCTTTGCCTCATCACCTACCAGGATTGCATCTGCAATGCCCAGTCTCTTGGCCTCATGTACAGCTTCCAGTACTGCACTGTCCTGTGCAACGGAGACTGCGACGGTCTTCTTCCCACACTCTTTTACTTTTGCTACGATGTCATCAAAATTCATTTTCTTCCATTCCTTTCCGCCCCTCGTGGGCTCCAAGTATGAATACATTCCACACATTATTCGCAAAATTGCACGATAAATCGTGCTTTCGCTGCTGCGCAGCTATTTTTGCTCATATGTGTGGCGGTGACTCTATTCGAGTCACCTAAAATCAAGCAAAACTGCTTTTTACATGCAAGCATGACAAAGCAGTCCAGCTTGATTTCATTGTCTTCCGAATAGTCACTCTAATCGTTAAAATAATAACACACCGGAATACAAAAATCAAGCTACTATGACAAATATAGCCACCTCTAAATGAGGTGGCTGATATCTGCCAGGGTCGGTACGCAGGCGTACAGACATTTTTTTAATTTTTCATCTGGCTGTGTCTGATCCGGCACCATCACGACCTTACAGCCGGCGCGGTAAGCACTCATGACTCCGTTGGGAGAATCCTCCACGGCCATGCACTCTTCCGGTGCCAGTCCCAGCTGCTTGCAGGCATAGAGATAAATATCCGGGGATGGCTTACCTTCCCCTACCATAGTGGCCGAGATCAATTTTTCAAAATACGGCCGAAGTCCTGTCAGTGCCAGATATTTTTCCGTCCGCTCCAGATCCGTCGCTGTGGCAACCGCTGCGGTGATATGCCTTTTTTTCAGATCTTCCAGAAGCTCCACAGCGCCGGGCTTGCATTTGATGCCATCCCGGTCCAGTGTTTCTTCCATCATCTCTTTTCGTTTGTCACGCACCACATAATAGTCAAAATCTTCACCGTACCAGTCCTTGAGCTGTCTGGGGGCAAAGGGGCGTCCCAGACTGCGCATTGTAAGTGCCTGCTCATCTGTCATGGTATACCCACAGGCTGCCAGTGCCTTCGGCCAGAAAATACGGTAATATTTTTCGGTATCGATCAGCGTACCGTCCATGTCAAATAAAACTGCCTGAATCATTGTTATTCCTCTGCGCCAGCCGTCTGTCCGGCATCTTCTGCTGCGTCTGTTTTGCCGCTCTGGTCCTCGTCAGCTTTTCCGGCTTTCCGGTCACGTTTTGCCGCCTTGCGCGTCTTCCGGCGTTTTGCCGCTTTTTTCCCTAACAATACGATCAACAGGATCACGACTGCACCACCGACGATGCAAAGTACGATCAGCAGTGTATGACTGCCCTCGACCTCTACCGTGCGGAAGCTGCCGGGCACTTCCATGGTAAACTGTCTATAGCTGCCGATCACAGTGGATTCCACTTCCGTGTACTCTCCATCCTGTGCTACCTCTATGACAGTGTTATCCGCATCCTCACAGTAGACACGCAAGGTTGCTTCTCCGGTATAGTCCGGTGCATCCTCTTCCATGGAATTGGTCATGGATACTGTATAAGTATTTCCCTCTACCTGCAGATGCAATGCTGCATTGGGATAGAAGTTGCCTTCTGCCATAACCAGTGCCTTATTGTTATCGTTTTTCTCTGCGGAAGCAATGGATGCGGTCCATTCCTCATACTCTGCTTCCAGCACTTTATTACCGGTAATATCACTGAAATCATAATCCGGCCATACACCGTAATAGCCATCCTTCTCCGGTACTTCCGGAATCTGGTCTGCCGACAGATAATCCCCGTAACCGCATTTATAGGAAGCCACTTCTACACCATCCGCCTGGAAGGTAATGGTAAACTGTGAGAAAGCGTCCGGAACGTCTTTGCTGCAGAATTCCTGGTAGGACAACGGGGTAGCACCGCCCTGATAACCAATGCCGTCTACGCCACCGGCTCCGCCTTCCACATAATAGTTGCCATACAGAGTTCCATCATCACTGACTTTTCCGGCAATGCTGCCCTGGCCTTCGCCGGACATATCCAGATCATTGTATGCATAGCTGTAGAAAATATCACAGCCTTCTCCGGCAATACCTCCGATATTATTTTTACCGGTGATCCTGCCCATGCTGTAACAGTTGCGGATCGCATAGCTGGCAGATCCGGCAATTCCTCCCACATAGCTGCCTCCGGTACTCTCTACGGGTGCATAAGACTCACAGGAAATGACTGCGCCATATTCTGCTTTACCGACCACACCGCCGACATAGTCTTTTTTACCGGTCACGTCTCCAAGGTTGCGGCTGTCTCTGATGACTGCCTTGACCGTCTGCTCCACATCGAAACTCTCCGTTCCGGTTAAAGTGATATCGTCCTCAGGGTCAAAATCGTATTCCGTTGCCACCTGTCCAACGATACCGCCCACATTCGTATCGGCTTCCACCGTACCGCGGTTCACACATAAGGTGACCTTTCCCTTCTGGAAGCTGGAAGTATCATAGCGCGCTTCTTCGGTTCCTTCCGGTTCTGCGGTGTCATCCTCCGCATCGGGATCTCCGGGGTTCACCTCTTCCTTGCTGGCTGACTCATCCGAAGTATCTTCTACAGAAATTCCTTCATACCGGAAGAGATCATCCCGGATTTCGCTGACCAGATTCCGCAGAACTCTGGCCTGATCCATCAGCTCATCCATGTGGGCACTGGTGCTGTCTGTCCCGGCTTCCAGTACATCCCCCAACTGACCCAACTGTTCAAAAGCCTTGTCGAGCCTGTCATTCAGTGTATCCAGATTATCTTTGATACCGCCACTGCGATCCGTGGAAGCATTCGTCATGCTATCCAGATGCTTGGTGGCATTCTCTCCGAATTTTTTCAGTGCCGATTTATAGCTCTCCGTATCGTCCGGTACGGTGATGGTAATGTTTCCGCCACTGACGTCATGATCGCCATCGCCACCCCAGTTACCATTCCAAATGTCATTTCCACTGATGGTAACGTCATGACTGTTGCCGTTATTCTTGTCATTATCCGCCTGCTTGTTCAGATCGTCATTCAGGACTTTCAGATCGTTGCTGACGCCGTTCAACTCTTGATTGTAAATATACCACAGATCATGAGCGGTCCCGGTCAGAGAACTTCCCGCATTGTTGGCATCTTTCAGGTTCGAACTGATACTCTTGGCAATACTGGATGCCTGTTTGCTATAGCTGCTCACATCTTTCTGGGTGGCATCCAACATATCCAGGAATTTGTCTGTCTCCGTATCCAGTTCCTTCAGCTTGTCACTGAGATACTGGATTTCCAGGAACGGCTCCATCTGACCCACGATACCGCCCACATCTTTTCTGCCCTGCACATATCCAGTGTTGGTGCAGTTCTGCAGATAGCCCTGATGCAGTCTGCCTACGATACCTCCGGTATTGTAGCCTACGTGCTGGTAGCCGATGGCACCGGAATTGGAGCAATAATAAATCTTACCATCCGAAATACCTGCGATACCGCCGGTGTCCGTATGAGCTGCCACATTGGAGGTACTGTTGATCTGCTCCAGATTGTCCATGGTGATATCTTCCAGATCATAAGTCACTTCCGTGCTGTACGTATTGATATTGCCATTGTTGCTGCAGTTATTCAGAATACCGTGGTTGTTGCCCACAATACCGCCTGCGGAATGATTGCCGATCACATTTCCGGAGGATTCACACCGACGGATCTCTCCGCTCTCGGCATTGACTCCGGCAATACCGCCGACATCCGTATCACCGACCACATTTCCGGTAAATTTACAATTTTCAATGCTGCCATAGTTCACACCGACGATACCGCCGACCTGATCCTGACTTCCAGAGGGAGATACTTCCCCCGTGACCGTAAGGTTGCGGACTTTTGCTCCCTCCTGCACATAGCGGAACAATCCCACTGCCGAACCGTCTCCGGTCAGTTTCACATTGGAAATAGTAAAACCGCTGCCGTCAAAGATTCCTGCAAACGTAGGAATACTGAGTTCACCTGTCATACTCAGAACAATGTCGTTCTGCAGCACTACTTTTTTATCTCTGGACCAACTGTCCAGTACACAGTTCTCCACCAGTTTCCGCAGATCCTCCTCCGTGCTGATCTCTATGACTGCATAATCCTGCTCCTTTATCGTGCTGCTATAACCGCTGCCGCCTCTGTACTGCTCATAGGTCAAAGTTTCTGCTGCATAGGCGGTGGCCGGTGTCTGCAGGATCAGTGCTGCTCCCAGCAGGAAACATAATAATCTCTTACTGTTCATCTTCTGTTCCCTCGCTTTCTGCTGTTTTTTCTTTATCCGAAGCTTTCTTATCCGCAGCTTCTGTATCTGCTCCGGTTGCTTTCTGTCCGGCTGTCTCATCCTCCGGCAGCTCCTGGGCTTCCAGTCTGGGATAGTTTTCTTCCGGGGCATCGTCCCGCTCCTCCATCGTCACGGTATCCTTGGGACGCACCACCGCACCCATCTCACCATCAATGACACCGATGAAATCACCCTCCAACACACCATTGACATAACCCTTGATGTGACCGTTCATACGGATTCTTCCGGCGGAGGGCAAGGGCTTTGCCAGATCCCGTTTCAGTGTAAATGCTGTCTTCTGAATAATGATATCTCCGATCAGCAGTGTCTGCGGCAATGCCAGCAGTACCAACAAAATAGATGTCAGAGTACCACGACCAAGAGCCAGTCCGATGGCCGCTACCGCTGCATTGGAAGATACATAGCTGATAATAAATCCCGCAGATACCAGCATGGATCCGCTGGTAACAATGGTAGGGAACGCCTGGTTCAGTGCTTCGATGGCGGCTTCCTTGATCGGCATATAGGTCTTCAGATCCATGTAACGGCTGGTGATAACGATAGCGTAGTCGATCGTTGCACCCATCTGGATCGCAGATACTACCAGATATCCCAGGAAATATACATTTTCATTCAACAGATACGGCAATGAGAAGTTCATCCAGATACTACCCTGAATCGTTACAACCAACAGTACCGGCAGACCGGCGGACTGGAAGGTAAACAGCAGGATGATCATAACAAACAATGCTGTCAGCACCGTGATGATCGTATTATCCGTTGCGAAGGAATCGCCCAGATCCTTATCACTGGTGGCGTTACCGACCAACAGAATGTCATCTATATTATAGAACTTTGCCACGGTATTACGGATCTGATCCAGTGCTGCTGTGGTCTCTTCTCCCTCATAAGGAACATTCAATTCCAGAACAAATCGGGAATTGTCTTCGCCCAACAGCTGATCTTTCGCAATACAGATCTGGGAATAAGCATCCGTCAGAGTTTCTTCCAGATCATCGTCCAGTGTGATGTTGCCGCTTTCTTTCTGATCATAAATGAACAGGAACATATCAATAAACGGAACTTCGTATTCACTGACGCCACTGACCAGCGCACCATAATCACTCTGATCCAGTGCATATGCCGAATACAACATATCCGCCACTTCAATATCCAGATCGATCAGTTCCGCAAACTGTCTGGGATTCAGCTTATCCGTCAGCATATAGCCGTCCATGGCCTCGATATTGCCAAGTCCCTGACAGGATTTCACCACATCCAGCTTTTCCAGAGCTTTCAGTGTCTGTGCCTCTTTTTCATAATCACCGTTGGGCACAATGACTGCCAGCTGGTTCACCATGCCGAATTCCTTATTTACCATGCTGACGGAAAATTTATTATCACTCATAGTACTGGATTCCAGAGTGTTGGTATCGTACACGTAGTTTGCCTTATTGGACAGGAAAAATGCTATAATAACACCTACGATCAGAATAGGCGGTATAATGTAGCGGGTAGCCACACAGAATTTACCGACCGCCGTGATCTTCGGCACGAAGCTCTTGTGGTGAGTATTGTCAATGGCCTTGGAAAAGGTCAAAAGCAGTCCGGGCATCAGGAAGAATACGGCCACCATACTGAAAATAATGGATTTTGCCAGAATGATACCCATATCATAACCAATTCTAAACTGCATGAACATCATGGCTACCATACCGGAGATAGTGGTCAGGGAACTGGAAGAAATCTCCGGGATTGCCTTACTCAGGGCCACGATCACGGCCTCTCTGGCATCCTTGTCCTCATGTTCTTCCATAAAACGGTGGGCCAGAATGATGGCATAGTCTACCGCCAGACCTAACTGCAGTACCACCGCAATAGAGTTCGTTACAAAACTGATGGTTCCGAACCAGTAGTTCGTACCTTTGTTCAAAATAGCTGCCACAATAAATGTAGTCAGATAAACCGGGATTTCCGCATAAGTCGTAGAGGTAAATAACAATACGGCTACGATAACCACTGCTGCCAACAACAGAATGACGATCATATCATTATTCAAGTCATCCGCGTCACGCTCTTCCTGACCGATATCGGAAGAATAGTAAACATCATAATCGGACAATGCATCCAATACCTCATCCAGATGCTGCTGTGTAGCTTCCGTGTCTGCTTCCTCATCAAAAGTGACAGACAATAAAGCCTCCATGTCATGATAATGATCCTCGGTGTCATCGAAATCCAACATGCTGACACCGTCCATCTCCTCCACCTGATCTGCCAGTTTCTGTGCCTCGTCAAACGTCACGTTACAGATCAGGATCCGGGCGGAGCCATACGTGGTAAATTCCGAATCCATCAGATCCAGTCCCCTTCTGGTCTCTGTTGTGTCCGGCAAATAAGTGGTCAGATCGTTATTAACCTTGACTCTGTTCATGGATAATACGCAAAATATGCATAAAACAATAAAGATCAGATAAAATCCTTTTCGTTTGTCTACAATGAGCGTGGCAAGTTTCATCATAAAGGAATTATCTTTTTTGTCTTTTTCTGCGTTGTCTGCCATAGTTCCCTCCTGCTTTTTCTCTCTTTGTACCCTTGTTTATGTATTTGATTTTATACACCTCTAGTTTAAAATGTTTTTGAACATCTGTAAAGACTTACTACAAAGATGAGAAATTGTATTAATGTCATTTAATGAACTTGTGTTGATTTTCTGCCACATGCAAAATATAATAATGGGGAAGAAAAAGCAAGCTACAGATTTTTTGTGATTGTTTATTTTTAGACATTTTCGCGATGTTCGTCTATTATTTTAGAAAAAATTCAGATTTGTATTACATATAGGAAATGATTTCTTCTTTTCCCGGAAAGGCTGGTGGATTGTCTTATGGAAAAAATGGATCGCCGTGTGCGCAAGACAAGAGCTCTCTTATTACAGGGGCTGGTAAAAATGTTAGAAACCCATGATATTCAGGATATCTCCGTCAAGGAGCTGACCGAACTGGTGGATATCAACCGCGGAACCTTTTATCTGCATTATGATGATATCTACGATATGCTCCATAAAATCGAGGATGAAATGTTCCTGGAATTTAATGAAATCATGGAGCAGAAACCGGTCATTACCAATTCTCTGGCCTCTCAGGGGCCGTTGTTGGAATTCTTCCGTTTTCTGGACCGAAACAGGGATCTGGCCAAGGTCATGATCGGCCCTCATGGGGATCTGGCTTTCGTCAATCGCCTGAAAGATCAGATTGAAAAACGCACTCTCCAGGTTCTGGAAAGTGCGCAATCCGATGCTAATTATGAATATCTCTGCTCCTTCATCATCACCGGCTGTGTCGGTGTCGTAGAGACCTGGCTGAAAGAATCCGATCCCCAGTCCCCGGAAGAAATGGCAGAGATTCTCGGTGCCATGCTCTTACGTCAGCTTAATTTTGCTCCGGGGCCTGCATAGGCTGTGTCGACTCCGGCATACCTACGCTCAATGAAGTCACTGTCTCACCATCCAGGAAAAAGGATACGGTATCACCTACCTGAAGTTCATCCAGAGTGGCATCCGCTCCGTCAATCGTAATGATCGTATCGTCATTGACTGTGATAGTCATAGTATCTCCGCTGAGAGTTAAGGTCATCTCATCCAGCATGTCTTTCTCGGGTTTCTGACCGTTCGGTGCTTCTCCGTTGGGTGCGCCACCGTTACCATCAGGGGCCTGGCCATCAGGCTTTTCTCCGGTTGGAGCTTCGCCGGTAGGGGCTTCACCATTGGGAGCGCCACCGTTGCCGTCAGGAGCCTGGCCATCCGGCTTTTCTCCGCTGGGTGCCTCACCGGTAGGAGCTTCACCATTGGGTGCTTCCGGCTTCTCTGCCAGTGCGATGGAGATCACATTGCCATCAATGGCAGTGATCTGGCCGAGATAAGATTCCACCTTCTCTTCACCGCTCTCCGTGCTCTCCGTCGTACTCTCCGGTGCGATCGTCTCCTTATTTTCCGATGCTTCCGTGCTTGCTGCACTTGCGGTGGTCGATCCGCCACAGGCTGTAAATCCTGTCATCACCATAGCAGCTGTCAACACTGCACACATTACTTTTGTATTCACCTGGGGTAAATTCCATCTTCTCATATTCTCATTCCTCCTGTTCCATTAAAAATCTTGTGAACATTTCTTTCCCCTTATCTGCCTCTTATAATAAAAGACATCTGCGAAGAAATTGTGAGAAAAATGTGGTGATTCTGTGAACTTTTCAGGCATGACACATTTGTCATATGTACAGTATTGGCAGTGTCAGATCATGTGTCGATTTTGCTGTTTTGTTGTAAATATTCAAGGAACGCAGTACAGCCTTCCAGAACGTCATCGTAGGTCGTTCCAAACTCTCCCGTATACCATGGATCCGAAATATCCCGTTCCGATCCCGCATAGGAAAGCAGCTTCGCTACTTTCCCCTCCGGATCTCCCCCGAATATCCGCAGCATGTTGCGGATATTCGCACCATCCATACCAATCAGATAATCATATTCCGCATAATCCGCTCTCGTCACCTGCTGGGCCCGCTTCCCCTCACAGGAGATCCCATGCCTCGCCAGCTCCGCCTTCGCCGGCGGATACACCGGATTCCCGATGCCGTTCCAGATTTCCTCTGTGCTGGTGGCCGCGGAGGCAATCTGGAAGCGGGCGGTGAGTCCGGCATCGGATGCTAATTTTTTCATTACGAATTCCGCCATGGGGGAACGACAGATGTTGCCGTGGCAGATGAAAAGTATTTTTATCATCTTTTTATATCTCCATTTAAGTCTTGTATTTCTTCTCAAATGCCCAATATTGCAGGTTTTTTCGGCATTTTCCTGTTTCTGTGTTTCCGGGGTATCTTCTCAAATCTTCCCGTATTTTCTCGTGCTTTTCCCTGCAATATTGGTAAATCCGTTGGTAAATAAATGCTCTGTACCAACGGGGTGTTTTAGGCTTTTGCTACTCGAAGCAGCTCTGCCTGTGCGTCATCGAACTGCACATGGGTGTAAACATTCAGCGTTACGCTGATGTCCGAATGACCCATGATATACTGCAACGTCTTTGGATTCATTCCGGATTTCGCCATATTGGAACAAAAAGTGTGTCTGCATACATGAGGAGTTACTTTGGGCATCTGAATACGGTAAATCTTGTTATATTTCTCAATAATATGTTCCAGGTACTTCTCCCAATGAAGGGCGACCATTGGCTTATCGTTCTTGTCGAGAAACAAAAATCCAGCATATCCGTCTACCATCGGTTCTATTTTCGGTGCTACTCGATTGGCAAGAATACGACGGAAACACGCCACAACTTCCTCGCTCATCGGCACATAGCGGATACCACTTTCCGTTTTAGGAGCCTGAATTACATACTGCATCTGCGATGTTCTCTGCAACTGGTGGTCTACCTTGATACGCTTCTGGTCGAACTCAAGATCGGAGATCGTCAGCCCGCAGAACTCCGAGATTCGCAGCCCCGTGTTAAGGAGAATATAGATCGCATCGTAGTATCGGCAGAAATGCTTATCTTCCTTGATGAATTTCAGAAGATCACGCTCCTGCTTACGGGTAATTGCTTCTCTGGTGACGGAATCGTTTACGATCACCGATGCCAGTTCAAATCCAAAAGGATTTTTACGGATCAGATCATCATCTACCGCCAACTGAAAAGCCGGTCTCAGAACACCTCTGATGGAGTGAATAGAGCTGTACCCTCTGCCATCCACCTGCTGAAGCTTGATCAGCCACGCCTTTGCATCAGACAGGCGAACCTTGTCAATGCGCTGCTTTCCAAACGCTTCTCTGTTCAGGATATTGATTACGGTCTTATATCCCGCCTTGGTGTTATGACCGACACCGGTTTTCAGAGAAGTATATTTCTCTACCAATTCAACTACCGTGTAATTGCCGCCACGGGTAACGATATGGTCAAACAGATCCGCCTGAATCTGCTTTTCCTTCTCTCTCAGCGAAAGCTCTCGCTTTTTACCCCTGGGAGTCGGGTCATTCTTGTCCAAACGCCAACTGTACACATTCTTCTCCTTACCATCCTCGTCAATATATCGGTAACGATACCTCCCATCTGTACGCTGGTATTCACCTTCACGCAAAATCCGATTTCTATTGTCTCGTCTTTTTTCACTCATCGAAATCTCTCCTTTCAGAATAAGGAGAGCCAGACTTGCAGTTTTATACTATCACAAATCCGGCTCTCCGTATAGTTATGCCATGTGATTTCGGAATTTCTGTTAAGCATTTCTAATGCCAGTTATACAGCCGTTGCCTGATCCAGATAGCGTTCAAATTTTTCACGCTTAATCAAGGCTCGATTGCCATTCATAACATAAAAATCTTCATTCGGATGCTCTTCAATCAACATTCTCAGTTTCCCTTCGCCGATATGATAATACCTGGCAGCTTCCTCAATGGTAAGCGTATATCTACGCCACACCGGAATATCCGAGTAATTTTTTCCTTCAACATTCATCTTATTATTCGCCATAGGCAGTTATCCTCCATAATTATCGTTGTCGCAGCATTCGCCACATAGATATGCAAGAATATCCACTTGGCTCATTGCCTGCGCACATAAAAATAGCCAGACAGAGGGTGTCGGCAACGAAGTCCGGCAACGGGCTTCAAAAGACCTTGCAAACAATCTCAATCTGGCGATAGTTACTATTTATATTTTTCTTTTATTTTTCTGTTGTTTTGGTTGT
>CECF01018150.1_pt1 | contig 17252 bp, 11 predicted proteins | sample 554751 | NCBI WGS metagenome assembly CECF01 (sample SAMEA3182099, study PRJEB8094) | gut metagenome | biome: human; feature: gut; material: Stool; isolation source: human stools | place: Canada | collected 2012-06-12 | reverse complement strand
GTGGCAGGGGGCAGCGGCCTGAGGGCCGGCGGACCCCTGCCAAAACAGTTTCAGGAGCTCGCCGGGCGCCCGATGCTCTGGTGGGCGATGGACGCCTTCCGCCGCGAGGATTCCGAGACGCGCATAATCCTCGTCGTCAACGGCGACTATATCTCTCTATGGAACAAGCTCTACGGCTTGCTTCCGGAGGCGGACAAGATTCCCTGCCGGGTGTGTCGAGGCGGCGCCAGCCGCCCGGAGTCGGTGGCCCGGGGTCTGCAGCTCGTAGGGCCCGGGGCCGCTCTGGTGGCCGTGCACGATGCCGCCCGCCCGCTCGTCTCCACGGAGCTGATAGCCCGTGGTTGGGAAGCCGCCATGCGGAGCGGCGCCGCCGTGCCTGTGGTGGCCGTGGCCGACAGCCTGCGCATGCTCTCCGACGGGGGCTCCGCGCCCGTCGACCGCTCGCGCTATGTCGCCGTGCAGACCCCGCAGGTGTTCCGCTCCTCCGTGCTGCTCGACGCCTACCGCAGCGTAGCCGACTATTCCGGATTCACCGACGACGCCTCGCTCGTGGAGGCCTCCGGCCATCAGGTGGCGTTGTTCGACGGCGACCCTGTCAATATGAAGATAACCCATCCCGGCGACACGGCCCTCGCGGCCTCACGCCTCGAAGCCACCAGATAGCAGGCAGTGGCCGATTTTCTCGATACAGAACTAAAATACCTCAAGGGAGTGGGGGAGGCGCGTGCCGGGCTTCTCTCCAAGGAACTCGACATACACACCTTCCGCGACCTGCTCTACAACTTCCCCTTCCGCCATGTCGACCGCAGTCGGTTTTACAGGATAGCCGACCTGAGCCATGGCGAGCTCCCGGCGATACAGATCAAGGGATGCTTCGTCAACTTCCGCGAGGAGGGTGAGGGGCTTCGCAAGCGCCTCGTGGCTGCCTTCTCCGACGGCGCCCGTCTGATGGAGGTGGTATGGTTTGCCAAGACCAAGGCCATCAAGGCCATGCTGCGCGTCGGCGAGGAATACGTGATATTCGGAAAGCCGGCGGAATACCGTGGCGTATGGTCGATGGCTCATCCCGAGATCGAGCGCTTCGACCCGTCGAAGCCCCCGTCAGGCCTGCGCGGCATCTATTCCCTCACCGATACCATGCGCAAGCGGGGCTTCTCCATGCAGAAGATGCAGGAGATCGCGGGCAATCTCCTCGACAATCCCGCCATGGCGCGTGTCGCCGACCCGCTCCCGCGACAGCTCGTGGAGCGCTACCACCTCATGCCTTTCTCCGAGGCCGTCAGGGAGATGCATTTCCCAACGGGCCACGCCTCGCTCGCCAAGGCTATCGAGCGGATGAAGTTCGAGGAGCTCTTCTATGTGGAGATGCATATCCTCCGCTTCTCGCGCAGCCGCGGGGAGAAGACGCCCGGCTATGTGTTTCCGAAAATCGGGCGCTGCTTCAACGACTTCTTCTTCAATGTGCTCCCGTTTCAGCTCACCGGTGCCCAGAAGCGTGTGCTCCACGAGATCCGCGACGACATGCGCACCGGGCGGCAGATGAACCGCCTTCTCCAGGGCGACGTAGGGTGCGGCAAGACGATGGTGGCCTTCATGACCATGCTGATGGCCGTCGACAACGGTTGCCAGGCGGCGCTCATGGCCCCCACGGAGATCCTCGCCGAGCAGCATTCCGAGACCCTCCGGCAATGGGCGGAGCCCCTCGGCATCCGGGTGGAGCTCCTCACGGGTAGTACGCGCGCGGCGGCGCGCCGCGAGATCCTCGCCTCGCTGGCTTCGGGCGACATCCATATCCTCGTAGGCACCCACGCCCTCATAGAGGACAAGGTGGAGTTCCGGCGCCTCGGTGTGGCCGTCATCGACGAGCAGCATCGCTTCGGAGTGGCGCAGCGCTCACGGATGTGGACCAAGGGCACCATCGTGCCGCCGCATGTGCTGGTGATGACCGCCACTCCCATACCCCGTACCCTCGCCATGACCGTCTACGGCGACCTGGAGGTCTCGGTCATCGACGAGCTCCCGCCCGGCCGCAAGCCGGTGGACACATGGCTCCGCTACGATGACAACCGCATCGAGGTAGACCGCCTCATATTCTCCCAGCTCCGCGAGGGGAGGCAGGTCTACATCGTCTATCCGCTCATCACGGAAAACGAGAAGCTCGACCTCAAGAGTCTTGAAGAGGGCTACCGGCGCACGTGTGAGGTCTACTCCAAGTGGCCGGTCTGCTACGTCCACGGCCGCATGAAGCCGGCCGAGAAAGACTATCAGATGGGGCGCTTCGTCTCCGGCGAGGCGCGCATCATGGTGGCCACCACGGTGATAGAGGTGGGCGTCAACGTGCCCAATGCCTCCGTGATGGTGATAGAGAACGCCGAGCGCTTCGGCCTATCGCAGCTCCATCAGCTGCGCGGGCGCGTGGGGCGCGGCGCCGACAAGAGCTATTGCATCCTGATGAGCCATCAGAAGATCGGAGCCGACACCCGCAAGCGCCTCTCCATCATGACCGAGACCACCGACGGCTTCCTCATCGCCGAGGCCGACATGAAGCTGCGCGGCCCCGGCGACATGGAGGGCACGCTCCAGAGCGGCCTCGCCTTCAACCTGAAGGTGTCCGACCTGGCCCGCGACGGCCAGATCGTCTCGCTGGCGCGTCGCGCCGCCTTCGAGGTGCTCGACGGCAATCCGGGGCGTTTCGCCCCCGGCGCCACGTCCCAGCCGGGCATCTCGCCCCTTCCTCTCTCCGAACCCGACGCCCGTGCGGTCTCCTCCGAGATCGCCAGGCGCTTCGCCGTCGATGTCGACTGGTCGCGTATCTCCTGACCCGCAGGGAGACATTGACGGCCATCGGCCTAACAAATCGGCGTTTACATTGTTATCATTACATGATGACCCTAACAGCGACACATATCTGATGAGAGAGAAAGAATTCCTACCGCTGGTGAGCTCGCAGCTCGGCATCGAGGAGCTCAACGAGATGCAGAAGAAGATGATGGCCGCGGGCCCGGAGTCCCGCCGCATCATTCTGCTCGCGCCCACAGGCTCCGGCAAGACGCTGGCCTTCATGCTGCCGGTGATGAAGGTGATGAAGGAGCCCACGGGAAGAGTGCAGTGTGTGGTGGTGGCACCCTCGCGCGAACTGGTGATGCAGATTGCCGGCGTGGCGCGTGCCCTGGGAGCCGGGCTACGCGTCGTGGCCCTCTATGGAGGCCACAGCGTGACCGATGAGGTCAACGCGCTGAAGGTGGTGCCCGACATCGTGGTGGCCACTCCCGGGCGCCTCCTCGACCACATCAACCGCCGCAACATCGACGTGCTCCCCGTGAGGATGCTCGTGCTCGACGAATTCGACAAATGCCTCGAGCTCGGCTTCGAGCAGGACATGAAGAAGATCATCTCCCGGCTGCGCAACGTGAGCCGCGTGATCCTGACCTCCGCCACCGCGATGAGGGATTTTCCGGAGTTTCTCGACATGGAGAGCGCCTTGACCCTCGACTACACGGGCGCCAGAGGCAATCCGCGGCGGCGCATGCACGTCCATAAGGTGGAGACCTCCGGCAAAGACAAGCTCGAGTCGCTTCTGCATCTGCTGCGCAACATATCCGCTAAGGCGTCTGTGGAGCGCACCGTCATCTTCGTCAACCACCGCGAGAGCGCGGAGCGTGTGGCGGCATACCTCCGCGCCAACGGCGTCGACGCCGTGCTATACCACGGCGCTCTCGACCAGCACGACCGCGAGACGGCCCTGCGCCGCTTCGACAACGGCAGCCGCCCCGTCATGGTGGCCACCGACCTTGCCTCGCGCGGCCTCGACATAGAGGGCGTGGCCTCCGTGATACACTATCATCAGGCGCTCACTTCCGAGGCATATACCCACCGCAACGGGCGCACCGCCCGGCAGGACGCCGACGGCGACATCTATCTCCTCGTCGGGCCCGACGAGGATGTGAAGGACTTCGCGGATATCGACGACGAGATGCATCTCGACACATCCGTCGCGGGCAATCTCCGCAGCGGCCTATCCACCTTATATATCAATGCAGGGAAGAAGGAGAAGGTGTCGAAAGGCGACGTGCTCGGCTTCCTCGTGAAGGAATGCGGAGTGGAGCCCTCGGCCATCGGCAGGATCGACGTGGCCGACCATTACGCCCTCGCGGCCGTAGCCTCTCCGGAGGCCGTCGTCGCCGCGGAACGCGCCACCGGAAAGAAGCTTAAAGGGGAGCGCAGACGCGTCTCGCTTATGGAATGAAAATTAATGAAAAATTTCCGTAATGTAAGTGAAAATGCGTGAAAATACCCTTTTTCGGGTAGAATTTCAGGCTGGATGACACCAAAACTCTGATTTTTTAGTTAACTTTGCAGAAAGCTACTTTCCGTGGTAGAAGCAAAGCCCGACATAAGGCAATAAAAAGAATATTCATAGGTAAAAATCTTATAACCAAACAGACTATTATGAGCAATAAAAAGCAATTCCTGACCTGTGACGGTAATCAGGCGGCGGCTCACATCAGCTACATGTTTACTGAAGTGGCGGCCATCTACCCCATCACCCCTTCGTCGACAATGGCTGAATATGTCGACGACTGGTCGGCCGCAGGCAGGAAGAACATCTTCGGAGAGACAGTGCTCGTGCAGGAAATGCAGAGCGAGGGTGGCGCCGCAGGCGCCGTGCATGGCTCGTTGCAGGCCGGTGCCCTCACCACGACATATACCGCCTCGCAGGGCCTCCTGCTTATGATCCCCAACATGTATAAGATCGCCGGCGAACTCCTTCCCTGCGTCTTCCATGTCTCCGCCCGTACGCTCGCATCACACGCCCTCTCGATCTTCGGCGACCATCAGGATGTGATGTCGGCCCGACAGACCGGCTTCGCCATGTTTGCCGAAGGCTCCGTGCAGGAGGTGATGGATCTCTCCGCTGTGGCTCATCTCTCCACAATCAAGAGCCGTGTGCCATTCGTCAACTTCTTCGACGGATTCCGCACATCCCACGAGATACAGAAGATCGAGGCCCTCTCCGCCGAGGAGCTCGCTCCGCTCATCGACCGTCAGGCGCTCGACGAATTCCGTCAGCGCGCCCTCAACCCCGACGCTCCTGTGGCACGCGGCATGGCCGAGAATCCCGACGTCTTCTTCCAGCACCGCGAGGCCTCCAACAGATACTATCAGGCAGTTCCCGAGATCGTGGAGGGATACATCAACGAAATCAATAAGATCACCGGCCGCAACTACGGCCTCTTCGACTACTACGGCGACCCGGAGGCCGACCGCGTCGTCATCGCCATGGGCTCCGTGACGGAGTGTCTCCGCGAGACCGTCGACTATCTCCGCGCAAAGGGCGAGAAGGTCGGTCTGGTGGCAGTGCACCTCTACCGCCCATTCTCCGCGCGCCATTTCCTCGCCGCTGTGCCCAAGTCGGCAAAGCGCATCTGTGTGCTCGACCGCACGAAAGAGCCCGGCGCCAACGGCGAGCCTCTCTATCTCGACGTCAAGGAGTGTTTCTACGGCAAGGAGAAGGCCCCCCTCATCATCGGCGGCCGCTACGGCCTCAGCTCGAAGGACACCACTCCTGCCCAGATGCTCTCCGTATTCGAGAACCTCAAGCTCGACGAGCCTAAGAACCAGTTCTCCGTCGGAATCGTCGACGACGTCACCTTCGAGTCGCTCCCCGTGCTGCCCGAGCTCGACCTCGAGAGCGCCGGCATGTTCGAGGCCAAGTTCTACGGCCTCGGAGCCGACGGCACCGTGGGCGCCAACAAGAACTCCGTGAAGATCATCGGCGACAACACCGACAAATACTGCCAGGCATATTTCGCCTACGACTCCAAGAAGTCGGGCGGCTTCACCTGCTCCCACCTCCGCTTCGGCGACACTCCCATCAGGAGCACATATCTGGTGAACACCCCCAACTTCGTGGCCTGCCATGTGCAGGCTTACCTCCATATGTATGACGTGACCCGCGGCCTCAAGCCCAACGGCACTTTCCTGCTCAACACCATCTGGGAGGGCGAAGAGCTCGCCAAGAACCTCCCCAACAGGGTGAAACGCTATTTCGCCAAGAACAACATTACCGTCTATTACATGGACGCCAGTAAGATAGCGCAGGAGATCGGCCTCGGCAACCGCACCAACACCATCCTTCAGAGCGCGTTCTTCCGCATCACGGAGGTGATTCCCGTCGACCTCGCCGTCGAGCAGATGAAGAAGTTCATCGTCAAGTCGTATGGCAAGAAGGGCGAGAACATCGTCAACATGAACTATGCGGCCGTAGACCGCGGCAACGAATACCATAAGCTCGACGTGGATCCCGCATGGGCCGGACTTCCCGACAACGATACCGAGGCCTGCACCGGCGACAAGTTTGTCTGCACCGTCGTCAAGCCCATCAACGCCCAGGACGGCGACCTGCTCCCCGTGAGCGCTTTCGCCGACCGCGCCGACGGCACATGGCCCCAGGGCACTGCCCGCACGGAGAAGCGCGGCGTGGCCGCCTTCGTGCCCGAGTGGAATCCCGAGAACTGTATCCAGTGTAACAAGTGCTCATACGTATGCCCTCACGCCGCTATCCGTCCCTTCCTGCTCGACGAGGCCGAATACGCCGCCGCCCCCTTCAAGGAGGAGCACTCCGTCCCGGCGATCGGCAAGCAGTTCCCCAACATGCGTTTCGTGCAGCAGGTCGACGTCCTCGACTGTCTCGGCTGCGGCAACTGCGCCGATGTCTGCCCCGGCAAGAAAGGCCAGAAGGCCCTCACCATGAAGCACACAGAGTCGCAGCTCGACAACCAGGCCAACTGGGACTACTGCGTTGAGCACGTCAGCTCGAAGCAGAATCTCGTCGATGTCTCACTCAATGTGAAGAACAGCCAGTTCGCCACTCCGCTCTTCGAGTTCTCCGGCGCCTGCTCCGGCTGCGGCGAGACTCCCTACGTGAAGCTCCTCACCCAGCTCTTCGGTCCGCGACAGATCGTGGCCAACGCCACGGGCTGCTCATCGATCTATTCAGGCTCAGTCCCCTCGACACCCTATTGCACCGACGCCGATGGCCATGGTCCCGCATGGGCCAACTCCCTCTTCGAGGACTTCTGCGAGTACGGTCTCGGCATGCACATCGCCTATGAGAAGATGCGTTCCCGTCTCGAGGATCTCTGCCGCAGGGTAGAGGAGAACGCCGACGCTCCCGAGGCTCTCAAGACAGCCGCCCGCGAGTGGATGGACGCCCGAGAGGATGCCTCCGCATCACGCGTCAAGGGCGACGCCCTCACCGCCGAGGCCCGCAAGGGCAAGGAGGCAGGCTGCGACGTCTGCAGCCAGATCGTGGCCCTCAGCCACTATCTCACCAAGCGCAGCCAGTGGATCATCGGCGGCGACGGCGCAAGCTACGACATCGGCTACGGCGGTCTCGACCATGTGATCGCTTCCGGCAAGAACGTCAATATCCTCGTGCTCGACACCGAGGTCTATTCCAACACCGGAGGCCAGTCGTCGAAGTCGACTCCTATCGCCGCCATCGCCAAGTTTGCCGCCGCCGGCAAGCGTATCCGCAAGAAGGACCTCGGCCTGATGGCCACCACCTACGGCTACGTATATGTGGCACAGATCGCCATGGGCGCCGACAATGCCCAGACCCTCAAGGCCATCCGTGAGGCCGAGGCTTACGACGGCCCGTCGCTCATCATCGCCTATTCTCCCTGTATCAACCATGGCCTGAAGGTAGGCATGGGACACAGCCAGGAAGAGGAGAGGAAGGCCGTGGAGTGCGGCTACTGGCAGCTCTGGCGCTACAACCCGGCGCTCGAGAATTCCGGCCAGAACCCCTTCACCCTTGACAGCAAGGAGCCCGACTGGAGCAAGTTCAACGACTTCCTCAAGGGCGAGGTGCGCTTCGCGTCGCTCTATAAGATGCAGCCCGAGGCAGCCGACGAGCTCTTCAAGGCAGCGCAGGACAACGCCCGCTGGCGCTACAACAACTACGTGCGTCTCTCCCGCCAGCAGTGGGGTGTGGATCCCGAGCTCACTCCCGAGGAGGAGAAGCTGAGAAAGGAATAAAAGACTGAAATAATCCACGGGGCTCCGGCCCCATGGATCACATACAAAAAAAGCGCCTCCGGCCGCATCGGCCGGAGGCGCTCTTTTGATTTGTTTCTGGATTTTATTTGCGGCAGAGGAGGTAGAGGGGGCGGTAGGTGAGCTGCGGAGTGCCCGAGGCGGTGATTGCCGACAGTAGCCGCTGGAGACCCTCCTGCGAGCGGGAGCTGCCGCCGACGCCGGTATGCTTCAGATGCATCAACGCCTCACGCGCCGTAGGGAACGTGAGCCGGATATCCTCCGTAGCCGTCTCGACCTCTGCGAAACACTCCTCCGCCATCTTCCGGATCTGCTCCTCAGTGTGGTAGAGAAGCCCGTAAGGACGGGCCGGATTCAGCTCCGCGAGATTGCCGCATACGAATGTGGAGCAGGCCAGCATCCCTCCGGGCCTCAGCCTCTCCGAGGCGTCACGCAGGAAGCGGCGGAGGTTTACCATCCATTGCAGCGTCGAGGCCGACACTATATAGTCGTAGGAGTCGCCGCTATGTGCTATCCATCGCTCGGCGTCGGCTGTAAACGCACGTTCCTCAGCGGCAAGTCCTCGCGGCTCCACCTCATAGAGCTCCACATAGTCGATCGCCGCCGGATGCAGTAGCCCGGCCATCATGCCGGTCAGTATACCGGTGCCGGGGCCGATCTCGAGCATACGGCCACCGGTGCCCGGCTTATGAGACCTAAGTAGCTCGGTGAGGCGTGAGGCGATCCGGCGCTGCGCCGTCGCCGCCTCGTCGTAGGTAGGCGTCGCCGCCTCAAACCGTTTGCCCACCTTGGCCGTGTCCTGTATCGTGCTGCGGATGATGGTCGAGAGGTCGCGGAAGTGTGCGCCGGGAAGCGTGATGACCTCTCCCGCGCCGTTCATCCTCCATGCGTTGAGCTGGTTGGCCGGCGGTATGATGCGGTCATTGTCGGAGATGTAGACGCGACTCCACTCGAACGCGGATACCGAAGTCGCGCCGGCGCTCTCGCGGGCGATGAACTCCAGCTCGCTCTTCAGCACCCCGATGTCGTCGGGCGTGTCGGCTGTCTTCTCCTCGATCACCTTCCATTCGTCGGAGTCGGCCGCCATCCTGCGCCGGAATTTCCGGAGGTTCCTCTCGTCGAGATTCTCCATCGTGCCGCGGAAGATATCCTGCGGTATTCCGAGAGCGTCGTGACAGGGAGAGGGAGTGCCGTTGACGGCTACCGCGTGGGTCACCATCGGTCTCGGAAGCACCCGTCCGGCCGCCCATACGCCCAAGCTCCAGGCGAAGACATAGACCGTGGCATAGCTTTTCAGAGCCTTCGTGTCGAATGCCAGGTCGCTGTAGCCGCTGGCCACGGCCACATCCCATCCCTGACGGTCGATTCCACTGTAGAACGATGCGCCGGTGCTCCATCCCGCGAATATCAGGATGAGCCTGTCGTTGCCCTCCTTCTTAAGAAATTCCAGTTTCATAGCTTTCAAGTATGTCAAACAGAGGGGAGAAGCGCTCTATTTCGAGCGCGGCGTTGAGAGATAAGCGTATCCTTTCGCCACCGGGCGGCACTGTCGGCCGCCTGATGGGAAGGGCAAGGAAACCCGCCTCGCCTATGCGGACCGCAAGCTCCACGGCCTTCACCGGATTGCCGGTGATAAAGGGTATGATCTGGCTCGTCGACGGGCAGAGCACCTTCGCATGCGGCGGCATCCGGCTGCGGAACGCCTCTCCGAGACGCTTCAGATGCTCCCTCTCCTCAGCCATCCCATCGATCTTCTCTATCATGAGATATGTCCATGCGGCGCAGGCAGGTGGCAGGGCGGTGGAGAAGATGAAGGAGCGCGCCGTGTTGAGGAGGTAGTCGCGCATCTCCGCGTCACATACAGCTGCGGCGCCTGACGAGGCGGCAGCCTTACCGAAGGTCAGTATGATGATGTCGAACCCGCCAATGAGCCCCTGCTCCTCGGCGAGTCCGAGACCTCTGTCGCCCCTCACTCCGAAGCCGTGGGCCTCGTCGAGATAGAGCATCACCTTCGGGTTGCCGCGCTTGAGCTCCACGAGCTCCCGGAGCGGCGCCTCGTCGCCGTCCATGCTGAATATCGACTCGGTGACGATGACAAGCCTGTCGTAGTCCTGGCTTTTCTTAGCCACCATCTTGCGCAGCGCCTCCATATCGTTGTGGCGGAAGCGGGTGAACTCGCACCCGCCGAGGCGCAGGCCGTCGACGATCGAGGCGTGTATCAGTTTGTCGCAGACGAACAGCGTGCCGGGCTGGTTGAGGGCCGATATGCAGCCTGTATTGGCGTGATATCCGGAGTTGAAGAGCAGTGCCTCGCGTCCGTAGAGGTCGCCGAGGCGTTCCTCGAGCATGGCGTAGTGGTGCTGGCGGCCGCTCAGCAGGCGCGAGGCCGACGAGCTCATGGGGGCGTCGCCGAAGCGCCGCGCGAACTCCGCCTGGAGCTCCGGCATGCGTGTGGCCAGTCCGAGATAGTCGTTGCTGCAGAGGTCCACCATTCCCGGCCGGTATTCCGCCGGGATGCGACGTAGCCTTCCCTCCTCGCCGAGGTGGCTTAGATGAGTGCCGTAGATTGCTGATGCGCGTGTCATCCCTCCTCCTTCACGAGTTGCTTGAGCGCGGTGCAGAGCTTCAGCAGCTGCTCGTCGCTCACCGCCATATACGGCGGCATTATATATGCGTTCCGGCCGAAGGGGCGTATCCATACACCCTTCTCCACACAGCGTTTCTGGAATTCTCCGAGATTCACCGGATGTGTCAGCTCTATCACGCCGATGCCGCCGAGCACGCGCACGTCGGCCACGTTGTCCCAGCCGCGTGCCTCCTCGAGCTCGCGGGTCATGATCGTCTCGATCTCCTTCACCCTCTTCTGCCATGGGGAGGAGAGCAGCAGCCTCGTGGAGGCCACCGCCACGGCGCAGGCCAGCGGATTGCCCATGAACGTGGGGCCGTGCATCATCACTCCCGACTGCGAGCGGGCCACCATGTCGGCCACTTTCGCCGTCGCGCCCACGGCCGAGAAGGTCATGAAGCCGCCGGTGATGCTCTTGCCGATTAGCATGATGTCGGGCTGTACGCCGGCGTATTCCCAGGCGAAGAGCTTTCCGGTGCGTCCGAAGCCGGTGGCTATCTCGTCGAATATCAGCAGGATTCCGAGCTCGTCGCAGAGCTTGCGGAGCTCCACGAGATACTGCGGATGGTAGAAGCGCATGCCGCCGGCGCCCTGCACCACAGGCTCGAGGATCACCGCCGCTATCGTCTCGGCGTTGGCAGTGAGTATATCGCGCATCGAGTCGAAATCCTCCGGGCGCCATTCGTCACTGAAGCCGCACTGCGGCGCGTCGGCGAAGAATCGGATAGGTAGCGCGGGGCCGAATGCACCGTGCATGCCGGTGACCGGGTCGCACACCGACATGGCGTTCCAGGTGTCGCCGTGATAGCCCGAGCGGATGGTGGCGAAGTTGGTGCGTTTGGGATTGTCGTGGGCCTGCACAGCCATCTTCATGGCCACTTCTGTGGCCACGGAGCCGGAGTCGGCGTAGAAGATATGGTTGATGTCGGGGGGAAGTATGTCGAGAAGGAGCTTGCCGAGCTCTATGGCCGGCTCGTGGGTGAGGCCGCCGAACATCACGTGGCTCATCATGTCGATCTGCCGCCTGGCGGCCTCGTTGAGCACCGGATTGTTGTAGCCGTGGATCACACACCACCACGACGACATGCCGTCGATGAGCGTGCGCCCGTCGCTGAGCGTCAGCTCGGCGCCCTGCGCGTGGTCTACCTTATAGCACGGCAGCGGATCTATGGTCGAGGTATAGGGATGCCACAGATGCTCGCGGTCGAATTCGTCGAATACTGTCTGCATGGTATGATTTATTGTTTTTATGCTGTGCTGTTGCCATGTTTGTCTTGTTCACACCGGGTCTACGTCGTAATAAACTGTCGATGTCCTGATGTCGTGGTCGTCGGCTACCGAGGCGTATATGGCGCGGAGGGCGTCCTTCACCTTCTTCATGCTCGCAGCGGTCTCCACCTTGAGCATAATGGCCTGTAGATACCAGGTGGCCACCCTCGACACGAAAGGCTTCTCCGGGCCGAGCACCCTCTCCGCGAAGACGCCGCGAAGCGCCATCACCAGCCTGACGGCCGCCCGGTCGGCGGCCATGGCGTCTTTGTTCTTTATATAGATGTTGATGATGCGGGTAAACGGGGGATAGGCATACCGTTCGCGGTCGGCGATCTCAGAGCGGTAGTGGGCGTCGTAGTCGTGCTCCCTCACATGGCGGATCACCGGATTGTCAGGATCGGTGGTCTGGATGATTACCCGGCCGCGCTCGTCTCGGCGCCCGGCGCGCCCCGCCACCTGGGCCAGCATGTTGAAGGCCCTCTCGTTGCTGCGGAAGTCGGGGAAGTTGAGCAGAGTGTCGGCGTTGAGCACACCCACCATCTTCACGTTGTCGAAATCGAGGCCTTTGGTCACCATTTGCGTCCCCACGAGGATGTCGGTCTCGTGGCGCGCGAACTCCTCGATGATTTCCTGATAGGCGTCCTTGTTGCGCGTGGTGTCGAGGTCCATGCGGCTCACCCTGTAGCCGGCGAACTTCTCGTGGAGCTCGTCGGCGATGCGCTCCGTGCCATAGCCGTAGATGCCGAGGCTGTTCTGGCCGCACGCCGGGCATAGCTTAGGCAGCAGCCGCGTGTGGCCGCAGTAGTGGCAGCGCAGCAGGTCGGCCTTCTTGTGATAGACGAGCGAGACGTCGCAGTTGTCGCATTTCGGCGTCCAGCCGCATTCGTTGCAGACCACCACCGGCGCGTAGCCCCTCCTGTTCTGGAAGAAGATGGCCTGCTTCCCTTCCTTCAGCGTCTCCTCTGCCGCCTGACGCATCGGCAGCGACAGGATGCCGCTCACAGCCTTCTCCCGGCGCATCCGCTTCATGTCGATCACCTCGACATCGGGCAGCGTGGCTCCGCTGTATCGCTCCCTGAGCGTGACGAGGCCGTATTTGCCCGTCAGCGCCTTGTAGTAGGTCTCGATCGAGGGGGTGGCGGAGCCGAGCAGCGACTTGGCTCCGTGCATCGAGGCGAGCACCAACGCGGCGTCACGTGCGTTGTAGCGCGGTGCCGGGTCATACTGCTTGTAGGATGACTCGTGCTCCTCGTCGACCACCACCAGCCCCAGACGGGCGAAAGGGAGGAACACCGACGAGCGGGCGCCGAGCACTATCAGCGGCTCGTTGGTGGCCAGCAGCCGCTTCCAGATGTCTACCCTCTCGTTGTCGGAGAATTTGGAGTGGTAGACGAGCAGCCTCTCGCCGAAAACGGCGCGCAGCCGGTCGGTGAGCTGGGTGGTCAGCGAGATCTCCGGCACAAGGTAGAGCACCTGGCTGCCCTTCCCGATCACCTCGGCCATCAGGCGCATGTATATCTCCGTCTTGCCGCTGCCGGTCACTCCGTGGAGCAGCGTTATGGCGTGTTCCCTGAAGCTCTCCACTATCCGGCCGAGGGCCTCCTGCTGCGTGCGCGAGAGTGTGGGTAGGGGAGTGTCTTTCCTCGCGCCGGTGCCCGCGAAGCGGTTGACTGTCTTCTTGTAGATGCTGAATATCCCCTTGTCGACCATCGCCCTGAGCACACCCGGCGTGGCTCCGCTGGCTGTCAGCAGGGCATCGCGTTCCACCTCCTGCGGCTCCTCGCCGCGTGACATCCAGCGCGCCATGTCGAGCCAGGCGATGAGTGTCTTCTCCTGCTGGCGCGAGCGCCCGGTGAGCGCGAAGAATCCGTGGAGTTTCTCCTCGTCGCCTTTCTCCGCATTGAGGGCCACGTAGCGCGAGGTGCGTGGCTGGTAGCGATCGATCAGCCTTTCGTCTATACCCACGATTCCTTTCTCTATCAAGGGAGCGATTACGGCCGGCACGGTGCGGATGCCCGATTTGGCCTCGATTTCCGAGATCTTCAGGCGCTTCTCAGAGGAGAGGAGCTGCACCACCAGCGCCTGCCGCTCTGTGAGGCGCTCGCCGCTCTCGCTCTCAAATGCGGGGGAGAGCGCCACGTAGGTCTCGCTCTCGGGCTTGAGACCCGTGGGCACCGCGGCCTTATAGACCTCGCCGGGCGAGCATAGGTAGTAGTCGGCGATCCAGTGCCAGAACTTCAGCTGGGGATAGCGCACTGCCGGTTCGGGGTCGAGCAGCGCCGTGAGGGGCTTCGCCTCATAGCCGGCAGGGGTGTTGCTGTGGATGTGCTCCACGATGCCGGTGTAGTGTTTCTTGCGCCCGAACTGCACGAGCACGCGCGAGCCTCTCTGAAGCTCGCCTTCCATGGCTTCCGGCACACTGTAGGTGAAGGTGGAGTAAAGGGGGAGCGGCAGGATTACCTCTGCATAGGTCATTGGCGCTACCCTCCTTTCAGAAGAGATACGTCAGGTTGATGGTCCATCCTCTGGGGCGCGCGCTGTAGTTGTCGAGCTTCACGGTGCGTATCTCGTATGAGATGCCCCAGTAGTAGCCGGCCGAGAGCTGGAAATGCTCGTAGATCTCGGCTCCGAGGCCGCACTGCATCGACACGAAGCCGGCGGGATGCTCGAGGGCAGGCTGGCTGTTGGTGGCGATGTCGAAGCTGAACACCGGGCCTCCGTAGGCGAAGGGGGCCAGGTAGCGCTCGAAGCCCTGCAGGCGCGTCCACTTGAACTTCAGGTTGAGCGGGATCTCCAGCGTGTGCATCCACACGTTCTGGTTGCCGATGCCCGTGGAGTTCCACACCTTGAAGTCTCCGAAATTGCAGTGGGCGCCGTGGAGATTGTAGCGCAGCCCTATGTCGAGGCCGAAGCCTATGCCGGGAATCATGATCTCACCGGCCACGCCGGCCTGCATCCCGGCGCGTGTGCCCGTGGTGAGCAGCTTCTGCTTCCAGAAGAATGTGGAGATGTTGGTGCCCACGGTCGGACCCCACCTGAATTCGGCCGAGGCGCTCAGGGCCACGGCGATTACGGCTATGATGGAAAGTATTCTTTTCAACATGATGTGTATTCGGTTTGTCTATCGGTCTGCAAAAATAATCGTAATTATCGAGACTGCCAAATATAATAAAGCAGAAAGGCCGACGCCGCGCTTCGCGCGCGGTGCCGGCCCCCTGTGGGTCGTGGTGTCGCCGGGCTTAGAAAAGCCATGCGGCCGACACTGTCCAGTAATTGTTTTTCGCTTTGATCTTCTCGACATTGGCGAAGTCGGGGGCTTCGGTTTTCAGCACTTCCTTCGCCACGTTGTTTATGCCGAAGCCGTAGCTGCCCGAGATCTGAAGGTGCTTGATCAGCTCCACGCCTATACCGATGTTCCATGCGCACTGGAAGGTCTTGTCCATGATGCTCTTGTCGAGCTTGAAGGCGAAGCTGGGGCCCGTGTAGATGAAGGGCTTGATGATTGAGCCTATCACGGGGATGCCGAACTTATACTTGATGTTGATGGGAATCTCGAGGAAGTTCTTGCCGTAGCTCATGTCGGAGTCGAGCGCATCGGCCACCTCCTTGTTGAAGTCGAAGCTGATGGCGTTGTTCATGCGCGAGTAGAGAAGCGACGCGTCGAAGCAGAGGCCCACGATGGGCACCGTGAACTCCGTCATCACGCCCGCGTTCCAGCCGCAGCTGTTGTCGGGCTGAAAGCTGCTTTCCACATCCGAGAAGTGGATCTTGTTGAAGTTGGCTCCGGCCTTGATGCCGAACCTGATCTGTGCCTGCGCGCCGAAAGCGCCCAGTACGGCCACCAGCAGCAGAATTGAAATCTTTTTCATCTGGTTCATGTCTGTTTGTTTTAGGTGTTATAGCTTTTGTCGGGGCAAAGTTAAGAATTTTTATCAATATACGAAGCATCATATCGCGCTATTGTGATTTTGCGGTTAGCGGATAAAAAGCTAATTTTGCATCAAATTATCACAGACATGGAAGAAAACAAGGATATTACCCCGGCCCCTGTGCCGCAGACCGACGAGGAGCTCGCCATCAACGCCAAGGCCATCGAGATGCTCAAGACCGTCTACGACCCCGAGATGCCCGTCAATGTCTACGACCTCGGCCTTATCTACGGCATCGACTACACTCCCGCCGACAAGACGCTCCACGTGGAGATGACGCTCACCGCGCCCAACTGCCCGGCGGCAGATTTCATAGTGGAGGATGTGAGGCAGAAGCTCGTCAGCATCGAGGGTCCCGAGAAGGTCGACCTCCGGCTCGTCTACGAGCCCCAGTGGAATATGGATATGATGAGCGAGGAAGCCAGGCTCGAGCTCGGGTTTCTCTGATGAAGGCCTATTTCCTCAGCGACCTCCATCTCGGCGCCCCCTACCTCGCCTCCACCCGCGAGGCGGAACGTCGTGTGGTGGCTTTCCTCGACCGTATAGGGCGCGACGCCGACGTGATCTATCTGCTCGGCGATGTGCTCGACTACTGGTATGAATACCGCTACGTCGTGCCGCGCGGTTTCGTGCGCTTCTTCGGCAAGCTCGCCGAGCTCGCCGACAGCGGCGTCCGCATCGTGTGGATGATCGGCAACCATGATATATGGATCTTCGACTATCTCCCGAAGGAGCTTGGCATCGAGGTGGTCGACGGCACTCTGACGGAGCGTATCGGCGACGCCACGTTCTTCCTCACCCACGGCGACGGGGTAGGGAAGCTCCCGCGGTCGTTCCGCTTACTGCGCTCCCTTTTCCGAAGCCGTTTCTGCCAGTGGATGTATGGCGCCGTCAATCCGCGCTGGACCATCCCCTTCGCCTACGCCTGGAGCGCCCACAGCCGCAAGACCGGCTACACGCCCGAGTGTCCCGACTGCCGCCTCGTCGACAATCTGCGACGCTTCTCGCTCCAGTGGCTGAAGACCCATCCCGACATCGACTGGTTCATCTACGGCCATGTCCACGTGTTGCTGCGCGAGCGGCTCACACCCGGGTGCGGGATGGTGATTCTCGGGGAGTGGATCAAGACGTTCAGCTATGCCGTCTACGACGGCTCGCGGCTCGCTCTGGGCCGGTGGAGATGGCGTCTCGGCGAGGAGGGAGTCATGGAAGAGATTCCGGCCGGAAGTCAGGCTCCGGAGGGGTGTGGATGACGGATTGCGATGCAAAAGGGGCGCGATTTATATGTTTAAAAACATATTTCTGACATTTTTCCATAAAACATTTGGTCAGTTGGCCGGAAGTGGCTACCTTTGCATCAAACC
>CECF01013088.1_pt1 | contig 17333 bp, 13 predicted proteins | sample 554751 | NCBI WGS metagenome assembly CECF01 (sample SAMEA3182099, study PRJEB8094) | gut metagenome | biome: human; feature: gut; material: Stool; isolation source: human stools | place: Canada | collected 2012-06-12 | reverse complement strand
CCTCGGAACAGATGCCCGCAAACTGAAGGATTCCCGCTATCAGGGCTGGTTTGTGGGTGCCGGTGTGGCCTATGGCTACGCATGGATACTCGGCCGCCACTGGAATCTCGAGGCGGAGATCGGTTTCGGTTACTCTTTCGTGCGTTACGATGTCTTCCGTTGCGCGGGATGCGGCAAGAAGGTGGCCTCCGACAAGACGCATCATTATGTGGGGCCGACGAAGGCCGCCCTCAATCTGGTTTATGTATTCTAATTCGCGACGATAATGAAAATGACCAACTTCATGATATTGGCTGCGCTGCCCTGCATCTGCAGTGTGGCGGAAGCGTATGCGCAGCCTGCCGGGAACATTGTCCCGGGAGTCGCCGTCGACAGGCTGGCCATCGGCCGCGAGGGGAGGTGGCTCGATGTGGCGGTCAACATGGATCTGAGCGGTCTCGAGGTGTCGTCCAACAGGGCCGTGGTGATCACTCCCCGCCTTGTGAACGGAACCGACTCGCTCGACCTTCCCTCGGTGGGGATATACGGCCGGCGCAGGTATTATTATTATGTGCGCAACGGCATCAACGCGATATCCGGAGAGGGGGAGAGGGTCTACAGGGCATCCGACAGGCCCGACAGCGTGGCCTACGCCACCCTTGCCGAATACCGCGACTGGATGGACGGCGCCACCCTCATGCTCCATCGAAGCGACTGGGGATGCTGCAACGGCCTGCTTGCCGAATACGACGGCGCCGTGGGGCGCCATCGAGAGGCCTTCTTCCCCGACCTGGTGTTTGTGCAGCCGAAGGGGGAGATCGAGAAGACCCGCTCGCTGTCGGGCTCGGCCTTCATTGACTTCCCCGTCGACCAGACGGTGATTTATCCCGACTACCGGCGCAATGCCGTCGAGCTGGGCCGCATACAGGCCACTATAGACTCCGTGCGCGAAGATCCTGACGTGACCATCACCTCCGTGTGGCTGAAGGGCTTCGCCTCTCCCGAGAGCCCCTACAGCCACAACACGGAGCTTGCCATAGGGCGTACGGCCGCCCTTAAAAGACACATCGGCCAGCTCTATCACTTTGCCGACAGCATAATCCTCACCGACCACGAGCCGGAAGACTGGGAGGGGCTGCGGCGCTATGTGGAGCAGTCGAACATCGACCACCGCGCCGGGATCCTCGCTATTATCGACAGCGGCCTCGAGCCCGATGCGAGGGAAGCCAAGATAAAGAGGACCTATCCCGTGGAGTATCGCTTCATGCTTCAGAATTTCTATCCTGCCCTGCGCCACACCGACTACCGCATCGACTACAGCATACGCCGGTTTAGCGACGCGGAGGAGATCGAGCGCATCATGGCGAAGGAGCCGCAGAAGCTCAGCCTCGACGAGTTCTATATCGTGGCCGGGAGATATGAGCCCGGCACCGACCGGTTTACGGAGATCTTCGACACCGCCGTGCGCCTGTATCCCGACGACGAGACCGCCAACCTCAATGCCGCCAACGCCGCGATCAGGCGGGATGATTTTGCGATGGCACGCCGCTATCTCGACAGGGCCGGAGCCTCCGCCGAGGCGGCATACGCCCGCGCGGCCCTCGCCATCAGGGAAAAGGATTACGACACGGCGCGGCGCCTGCTGCGCGAGGCGCGCGACATGGGCCTCGCGAAGGCATCCGAGACCCTCGGCGAGCTGGACGACAGACTGAAATGACCATCAGCAATATAAAAGGAAAATATTTCAAAACAACCTAATAAAAAAACAATGAAAAGAGATTTATTAATCATGTTCCTGCTGGCATCGCTGCTCGTCATTACGGGATGCTCGCAGGAGAACATCCCCGGCGGCGACGACGGAGTCGAGGAAGCGCAGACCAGCTATCTGGCCATCAATCTGCGTCCGGCCGACGAGTCGTCGACCCGCGCGGCAAACGGCTATCAGGACGGCGAGCCATTCGAGAACAAAGTCAGCAGCGTGCGGTTCTACTTCTTCAATGCCGTGGGTGGCATTGCCAATGTCAACATCACCTCTTCCGGTGGTTATGTCAACTACTACAACTGGACTCCCGGCACGGTAGGGAAGGATCCAACGAATCCTGACGATGCCACCGATAAGGGAGACCAGAATCCAGACACCAATGATCAGGATGACATCGAGAGCAAGCTTACGGCCACAATCGTCATCAACACCGCCAAGGGAGACAAGGTGCCTAATATGGTAGCGGCCGTGATCAATCCTCCCGCCGATCTGGGCACTGCATCCATGTCTCTCACTCAGTTGAAGCAGATAGTCGCCGATTACGCTTCCTCCACATATACTGATACTAATACTGAAAATGGCACATTCGTGATGTTCAATTCAATATTTGACGGTGATGACGGCAGCGGGGCTGTGGTTATCAATCAGTCGGGAGATAAGAAGAACCTGTGGACGACAGCTACGGATGCCAAGGCGCACCCTGTCACCATCTATGTGGAGCGCAGCGTGGCCAAGGTCAGGGTGACTCTCGGCAGTGACGTGTCCGCGGCTGCCACCACATCGATGCTGGCGCTCAAAGACAAGGAGGGCCACGACCTTAAGGTCGGAGCCGAGCAGGTTTACCTGAAACTCGAAGGCTGGGGTCTTACGGCCGACATCAATGAGGGACGGCTTGTGAAGAAAATCAATCCCGATTGGACTTATTCATGGTGGAGAGGTACGCACCGCTGTTTCTGGGCCATCAATTCAATGACTGCTACTGCCGCAAACCGGTACCATAACTACACGAACAGTATCAACAACAGTTTAGGAACCATAACCGGCACCGGTGAAAGTCAGGTCACTACTCAAGGCGCCGCGCTCTATACCAACGAGAACGCGCAGCTGAATGACATAAACGGAACAGAAGGACAGGCAAGGAATCACACGAAGGTGATTCTAAAGGGAACGCTCTGCAAGTCTGACGGCAGCGCCTTCACTATCGTAAGACACCTCGGCACCCATTTCGCCGATGATTATTCCGAGACGGAAGCCGACAATCTCAAGGAGCTTAAGAAGAGCATCCTCAATCAGCTGTCGGCAAAAGGATACAATTATTATACTCCGGATGGCACTGGACGCAAACAGCTTGACGTGGGAGATCTCAAGATTACCATAGCAACTCAGGTAGAGTCGGAGGGCAGCAAGAACAACTGCTACGTTTATGCCCAGCTCACAACTGAGGCTGAAGGAAAGACATGGTATACGTCATTGGACGGCACCACCACGGCTGACAAGGATGTAATCAACGGCAACCTGAAGAACAAGGAGATCGTTGACTGGGCGCTGGTCTGGAACGGCGGCATGACATACTATTATTACGAGATCAAGCATCTGGGAGACCAGATAGGTGTGGTGCGCAACCATGTATATGACACTACCGTGACCAAGATCGCCGGACTCGGCACTCCAGTCTACGATCCGGAGCAGATCATCTATCCGGAGAAACCGGATCCCAACGACCACTTCATCGCGGCCCAGATCATGATCCTGTCCTGGCGCATCGTGGGTAGCCAGAATGAGCTTGAGTGGTAATGGCCTGGACCTGAGGCGCCGGCAGGCGCGACTGATATGCAACGTGACTGATATATAGAATGTGCGGGAGGCGTATCCCGTCTCCCGCACACATTGATTAAGCTAAATAACATATACAGTACCCGCCCACCGGTACACAAGTGAGGTGAGGCGTCGGAGACCTGGACGCAAGACAGGTATCCCTCTTGATGTGAAAACACCGATGCGGATAATCCGCACACTATATAATTAAGAAAGAGTGATCGATATTATGGATATACTGGCAATGATGAGGAGGCTGGCCGTCAGGGTCTGCGTGGCGTCGCTGTGTCTGACGGTTGCCACGGCATGCGACAGCTGGCTTTACGAAGACGAGGGCGACTGCACCGTGACCTACCGCCTCAGGTTCCGCTACGACATGAACCTGAAGTGGGCCGATGCCTTCGCCAACGAGGTCTCGTCGGTGCATCTTTACGCCTTCTCCCCCTCCGGGGTGCTGGCGTGGCATTGCGATGAGGTGGTGGATCCGGCCACGGCCGACGGCTATTCGATGGCGCTCGACCTTCCGGCCGGCGACTACCGGCTGCTGGCATGGTGCGGCCTGCGCAACGACGGCGCCCGGGAGGAATCCTTCTCCGTGCCTGAGGTCCGGGTGGGAGAGACCACCATCGGGCAGCTGCAGTGTGCCCTCAGCCGCACACGCGACGATGAGGGCGCCCACAGCGGCACGCAGCTCTACCGCCTCTTCCATGGCGCCCTCGACGTCTCCCTCCCCGCCGACGAGGACGGCGGCAGCTACGACTATACGATGTATCTCACCAAAGACACCAACCATGTCAGGGTCATCCTCCAGCATCTCTCGGGCAAGGACGTCGACGTCGACCGGTTTGATTTCCGCATCGAGGACGACAACGGCCTCATGGCCCACCACAACGGACTGCTCCCCGACGAGAACATCACCTATCATCCCTGGAAGACGCAGAGCGGCGAGGCCGGAGTCGACACGGGAGACTCCAGGGCCACTGTAGCCGTGAAGGGAGCCGTGGCCGACCTCACCGTGGGCCGCATGGTCGACTCACACCGCAGAAGGATGTATCTCACCATCTCGCGAAAGGAAGGGGGCACGGTGGCGCGCATCCCGGTGATCGACTATGCGCTGCTGGCAAAGGATTACTATGAGGAGGAATACGGCCACCGGATGAGCGACCAGGAGTTTCTCGACCGCGAAGACGACTATGTGATGACGTTTTTCCTCGACGACAGCGGCGAGTGGATAAGCAGCTTTATACTGATCCACTCATGGCGAGTGGTGACGAGTGAGAATGAGATTGAATAACACGGGAGCGTGATCCGACAGATGAAATCAAGCATTATCCATATCATGACTCAATGTCTCGCGGCCCTGGCCCTGCTTCTGACAGTGGCCTGCGGCCGTGAGGAGCCATCGGCTGCAGGCGAGGGGGTGACCACGCTGCTGCTCGATGTCTCCACGATCGATGCCACAAGGTCTGAGTCGGCTGACGCGATGCCCGATAACGAGAAAATGAGAAGTGTGCGCGTAGTGGTGCTTCACGGAGGCGATGGCGATGCTAAGGGAACCGTGGAGCATAACGAAGCCTACCCTCTTGATGAAGCCGTGGACCGTAAGCGGATCATCGTGCAGGTGAAGTCGGGGGAGAGGAAAAAGATATTCCTCTTCGCCAATGAGGAGAGTGTCGGCCCGGTGGAGGGTGTGGCCTCTGCGCCCGGCGACGGGTCGCTGACCGCGTTTCTCGACAGTTTCGGGAAGGGGCAGGCCGGTTTCGAGGAAGCGGTGAACGGGCTGTATTTCGCTCCTGACTATTCGGGCGGGAAGCCTATCCCTATGTCGTCGATGTATGAGATCGATGTGCCCGGCAAAGGGAATTTCGAAGGCACTTTCCACGTGGTGCGTGTCGCCACTAAATTCACCGTTAACTTCCTCAACTGGCGTGGCGAGGACGTGGTGGTGGAAAAATTCACGATAGCCAGTCACGCCGACAGGAACTTCCTGATGGCCCACGTCGAAGACACCCCCGCCAATCAGGCCCTTCTCAACGGAAAGACCTGGATCGACTGGCTGAAAGGAGTTTCGGACGCCTCTTCGGAAAACGATGACTACGCGGCCACGGAGGCTGCCGGCTGGCTTAAGGACTACGGGCTTCCCGCGACCGCGGCTCTGGACAAAGTCTATACTCATGAGGCGGTCACGGTGAAGGGAGCTGTTATCGATGAGGATGATCCCGATGCTGCAAAGCCGGGAACGGCGGTTTCGGTGCCGGTCTTTTACCTCCCCGAGAGCAAGTGCGCCAAGGCGGATGCGACCGACGGCGAGCAGGAATACACCATGACGCTCCAAATAGCCGGGCGCACCGAGCCCTTTGTATTGAAGCTACCCAACCTGAAGGCGCTTTTCCGCAACACGCACGTGGTGGTCAACATCACCATGTATCATAATCTCCAGCTCTTGGTCGAGGTTATTCCCTTTACTGATATGGCTATACTCAACCCCGATTACGGACTTGAGAGGGAGGAATTCACCGGATACATAAAAGGAAAGGACAGCAGCGGAAACGTCTGCTGGTATGCCGGCAATTACTACGATCCTGAAGAAGCGGTTCCACTTTACCTCGGCCCGAATGGCAATGAAGGGAAGTTTGTGCGAATCAACGGTAAGTATTACCTGCTTGTGTACACGGATTACGGAAGGACCGCGGCTAAGCTCGACCATTTTTTCGAGAAGGAGAGCCGGAGGAAATATCTTCTGACCGAGGAGGGTATTACCCGATATAAAAATATGAGCTGGGCATATTTCCTGAATGATATGAAGGAGCGTGTATGGCTTGATTTCGGGGGGGATCCAAATGGGAATGCAAATGAGATATCAATTTACGAGGCTTTGCAGAAAGTCGGATTGAATTTGAGGTGCTGCCGCATGCTTTACGAATGGGACCGGTATGACTGGGATAAGGCGAGATGGGCCGGGACTGTCGGCGTCTATCCGAAATACTGGTTTGACGTTCTCGGCAACCGTCATCCCTGGTCGGCCTCCGAGACGAATGATCAAAGGAAGCTCCTGCTCGGGGAGTGGGTGCAATACCTTGAGTGAGACCCCGGACATACTCCATATACTTAAACCGATTAGCAATCATGTCACAGAATCATACAAGACACATCACCATTATCTCGATTATCCTGAAGGCGCTGGCCTGTGCCGTAATGCTTTCCGGATGCACCGACGACCTGCTGTATGACGCCACGGCTGTTCCCGGCATCGAGGTCGAGGTGAGGGGAGATGTGGCCTATAGGCCGCTCGTGGCGGCTGAAGTGAAGACGCGCGCCGGCGGCGAGGCTCCGGAGGGGGCGGAATACAGGGGCATCAGGTCGCTTCAGGTTTTCTTTTTCAATTCAAAACAGGAAATCGTGAGCGAATACAGCGGGGAGGTGGACTTCACGCCATCTCCTTCCGACGGCTCGACGCATGAGCATGTCTCGTTCACCAGAAAGGTGAAGGCGGGATATTATTATGTCTTTGCCGTCGCCAATATCCCCGAGAGCCGGAAGGGCGATCTCGCGAAGGTGGCTACTGTCGACGACCTCCGGAATTTCAGACTCGACTGGGACGATGAGATCGGGAAAGACATTGAGATGTTCGGAGTCTTCAAGATAGAGGGCCAGGAGAGCGGAGATCCGGAAAACGGGGAGGGCCAGGAGAGCAAAGGTCCGGAAAACGAGAAATTCGAGGATCCGGTCAGTCTCAGGATTGACAGGAGCCTGCGTCTGCATTCATGGGTGCGTCGCGCAGCCTCGAAGGTGACGCTCGATTTCGATGGAACGGAGCTTAAGGATGGAGTCACTGTCTATATCAGGAACGCAGTGCTGAAGCATGTGGCGGGAGCTGCCCGCCTCGGCGCCGCCTCGAAAGTCGGTGATGAGGGAATCGGACTCGGGACATCTTCCTATGCCATTACCTATGGCGCTGGCGCGGATTACAGGGGATGGCCGAAGGTGACCAACAAGGTGACGGAGGATAATCCCATCAAGCCGTCGGATGTATGGCCCGGCTGCACTCTGGAGAGTTTTCATAACGAGGCGGCGCGGGCGCTTCCCTGCTATGAGAACCTTCAGGGAGAGCATGAGGACAAGTCAAAGCTTCAGGACACCGATGGCGACGGCATAATCGACTCCAAGGATTATGACGGCGTGGAAAACGGCACATACCTTGAGGTGGAGGGGTATTATGTATCCGATAGGCCTGAATATAAATCGGAAGGCAAGATCATCTACCGGTTCATGCTCGGCAAAGACGCCGTCAGCAATTTCGATGTCGTGCGCAACCATCATTACAAGGTCACCATGCGGTTCAAAGGCTATGGCAACGACATAGACTGGCACATCGTGTATGCGGAGCGGTATCTCGACGCCACCTACCCGGAGGATGTGGACTATAGGGGAAAGTTTTTCGTGCCTTCCAGCACCTACGATCCCACCTTGATGGCAAACGCCGGTCACGATTTCAGCGACAGCAATGTGATTACCGTGACGAGCTTCGAGACCGATGGTAAGACGAAGACATGGAAAGCGCCGAAGATAACCTATGAATACGAGGCTTACGACAGCGAGACAGGAGACTGGAGTGCAGCCACCGCTGCTGCCGACATGGGTTGGCTTCACTGCCTGAACGAGCATGCGGAGCCGGCGGCAGGCGAAACCAGCGTGGCATACGAATTCAAGGCCGACATGACGGACGCAACCGATATAACGCCCCCGACCGAGACAACCACCGGCAATATGTTCCCGACCAAGCAGGTAGGCTCCTATGGCTCTCCGTATAATCTTTCAAACAGTTCAGGCGGGGACGGTATCGAGAATACCGCCAATTGCTATATCGTGGGCGCTAAGGGATGGTATTGTTTCCCGCTCGTGTATGGCAACGCAATTACAGGCGGCAGCGATAACGCCGCAGCATACTCGTCGGCGCATATGGTGAACTATCTCGGGGCACACATCTCCTCACGGTATATAGAGGAGGATGCAGCCCTGCAGTCCGCAGCCGCCGGCAGATTGAGCGCGAGGCTGGTATGGCAGGATGCCGAGAATCTGATAGTTCCCACAGACATCGAGTATGTGCCGGACATGTTCGGCAGCGGCATCGGGGGGATAAGATTCCAGATCGGAACCATACAGGAGGGGAACGCCGTGATAGCGCTGATCGACAAAGATGCGCCGGAAAGCGAGGACGACCATGTCAACATCGACCGAGGCTCTGTGTATGGGCATCATGGAAGCACGAGGGCCGTATGGAGCTGGCACATCTGGGTCACCCCTTTCGGCTCCGCTGATTACGGGCAGGACATCACTGTCACCAATCACGACAGGAAGGAATACAGCGTAATGCCGGTTAATCTCGGATGGTGTTCCGGTGGCAAGGCGATAAAATATTACAGGCGCCGCAGATGCAAGGTGAAGTTCACGGTAGGAGAGCACGAGCTGGTGAGGGTCATCGAGCAGTATCCGCACATCCTTCTGCCCCGTGGCGACCATCCGTATTATCAGTGGGGACGGAAGGACCCTTTTGTCGGTGGCAACAAGATACGTGGAAACAAGCTGAGATGGATCTACGACGAGACCACCGGGACTATCAAAGGATTAAGGGAGGGTGAGGATTATAATCCCCCTCGCCTCTACAACGAGCCGAAGGAATTTTCAAATAATATCAACAGGGAGCACACAAAGGACTGCCTGAAGATGCTTGTCCAGAATCCCGACAAATGGCACAATGCCCCGAGACAACCCAAGGTTCCCGGTGTATTTACTATGGGTTTCTACAGCACAAATGAATCGTATACAGACCTATGGTCTTACGGAGGGAACAAGACGGTATATGATCCGTGTCCGGCGGGATATCAGGTAGGAGACAAGGATGTCTTCACTGGGTTCACCACCAACAGGGGAAAACCCGAGGGCGGAAAGGCTGCGATTCCGACCGACTGGTATGACGTGCTCGAGCGCGACATGGTAGCTGATTATTATAAAGGTGAGTCGATAAACCGTCAGGTGCTGGCCTTCTATACTAATACAAGGAAGCTGCAGTCGATCACATTCCCCGTCACCGGCTATCGCGATTATGACGACAAGGCTCTCCTATTCAGATATCCAAACTCCGGTGAAGACCCTACCTGTCTGAACGGAGAAGGATATGTATGGCTGAGCGAGGCGAAGGATGTGACCGAGTCCTATCACTTGAAGTTCTTCCGCCATGATATATTATCAGGCGGTTTAGACGACTGGACGAACCGGGGAGAACCCAAAGACGGATATAACGAGATAGCTCCATATGAGTATTTCTACAATACAGACGGGATGGCCGTGAGGCCGGTCAGAAGTTCGACGGAATAAACGGTGAGAGCCTTGAAGGAGACCGGATGCATACGGGCAAGGGGTTGTCGCCCGGAGACCGAGGCGATGTATGGGGAGGCTCTGGGGCTCTATGCCGGGAGCGACCTTACCAAGGTCGAGATATGCCGGCGGTGCGGCGTATCCCTCGGTGGCTTCTCCCGGTATATACGCACCTATCACCGTGACCTGATGCTGCGTCGCGGCGGCCTGGAGCGCGGCTCGCGGGAAGCCCGGGGGGAAGCTCTGGGGCAGCGTACGGGGCAGCGTCGTGACACACGCGCCAGATACCGCGAGGCCGTCGAGGCGTGCGACAGCATGGAGTATATCGCCTGCAACGTGTCGGAGATCGCCCGCGAGTTCGGGCTCGACGGCAGCGGCCTCGGCCGGCAGCTGCGCACCCATTATCCGGGAGTGATAGAGCGGCGCGAGGAGGCGAGGGAGCGTCTGGGGCTCGGCGACGGGCTCCCCCGGGGGATGCGTCCCCGGTGCAGGGAGCAATATGCCGAGGCGGTGGAGCTGCTGCGTTCCGACCGTTACATCACGGTGCAGGAGGCTGCCGCCCGTTGCGACGTCTCCTATACCGGCCTGGAGCAGCATCTGCTTTTATATCACAGGGAGCTGGTGGACAACCGTATCGAGATACGCCGTCAGGCGGTCAGGCGCCAGCGGAGGGGAGAGATCACCGGACGCGGCACGCCCCATGCCGCGTCGCCGGAGATAACCGGGAAATACGCGGAGGCCCTGCGCCTTTACCGCACCACCCCTCTCTCCGCCAGAAAGATCGCCGGGATCGCCGGCGTGTCGGTAAAGGGGTTTTATGAATATCTCCAGAAGTGGCACCGCGATCTGGTGTGCGAGCGCAAGGGTGTGGCTTACGAGGAAGGAAGGCCGGTCGACTGGTCGTCGGTGAGAAGATACAGTCCGGCGGCCGCGGCCAAGTATGCGGAGGCCATAGCAAGGCTGAGAGAGGGAGGGCTCACAGTGGCAAAGGCGGCGGAGGAATTCGGGCTCAACGCCGACAGCTTCCGGCAATACCTGAAAGAGCATGAGCCGGCGCTGCACGCAGGGCTCGGTATGAGGAAATCCGACGAGGGAAAGATGATGTCGGCTGCCAGTATGGAGAAATACGGGGAAGCCGTGCGGCTTTACGAGACGACTCCGGAATCACTGAAGTCTATCGCCCGGCGCCTCGGTCTCAACGACTGCTCGCTGGGGCAGTTCATCCGGCGTCAGTTTCCGCAACTTCACGAGCGGCGCAGGAAGCAGGCCGGGCGCAGGGGGAAGGTGGAGTGAGGCTTCTGCGGACGCCAGGGCGGTCAACGTGGTTCCCTCACGAATGTGAGGGGATTGTCGGGCCAGGGATGCTTCGGGTAGCGCCGGCGCAGCTCCTTGCGCACCTCGAAATAGGTGTCGCGCCAGAATCCGGCCATATCCTGCGTGAGCTGCACGGGCTTGAACCCCGGCGACAGCAGTTCCATGAGCACAGGGCGCGCGCCGCCGTCGAGGCGCGGCGTGTCGGTGAGGCCGAAGCAGTCCTGCAGGCGGGCGCGCACCACGGGCGCCTCCGCCCCGCGACGGTAGTCGACCCGGGCGTTGCGGCCGCAGGGCAGCTTGATATGGGTGGGCGCGATGCGGTCAAGGGCCTTCTGCTGGTCATAGTCAAGAAGCCCGAATATCACGGCACACATGTCGATCTTGCGAAGCTCTGCCACTCCTGAGGCTTTGCCGATGTAGAGCGGCAGCCATTCGGCTGCCCTCCCGAGCAGTGTCGCGGTGTCGACAGGAGGGAGCTCCAGCTCCGGATGCCATTCGGCCACCGTGGCGACGCGCAGCTGCATGCGCTCCACATCATCGTTGAAATCGAACATGGTGAGGCCGTATTTGGGAGCTGCCCGGCAGATGGCCCGGCATACTGCCTCGCGCATATCTTCCTCAGGCTGACGCGTGTCGACCACGAGGACCCCCACGCGCAGCTCGCCGCGCACCACGGCGCGCCCTGCGCGGCTGTCCCATACGGCAACATCGCTCCACGCCCCTCGTGAGGCCACGTCGGCCTCCGCGAGTGGAGCCGCGAGAAATATGCGCGAGCCCATGGTGGCCACGGCCAGAAACCGCTCGCCGGCGAGGGCGTCGTCCCTGTGGAGCGTGGTGTAGTCGCCCCCGGCGAGGCGCAGGCGGCCGTCGGGAGCGCGCATGGCGATGCGTTCGGGATAAGCCATGGCGATGAGACGCCCGGCGGAATATGGGTCGAGGCCTCCGTCATCGGCCTTGCAGCCGGTAAGGCGCCGGTATTGCGCGGCTATGTCCAGGATGCGTTTCCAGCGTCCGGGCGCCCGTCGGAGGCGGTATTGGCGCAGCAGGGTGAGGCGTGTGGTGATGTCGGCGTCGCTGTCGTCGCCGAGCGGGTCTTTCTCCTCAAGCAGGGCGGCGATGTCGCAGCCGAGCGACGCAAGGCGCGGGTCGGCTGTCGCGGTGAGCATGCGGGCAATGCGCGGATGGCACGGGAGGCGGGAGAGGTCACGGCCCACGGGGGTGATGCGCCCGGCGTCGTCAATGGCGTCGAGAGCCCGAAGCAGGGCGCGCCCCGACGCCACATGACCTGCGGGAGGAGGAGATATCCACGGGAGGCGCAGGGGATCCGGCTCTCCCCACGCGGCGGTCTCAAGCACCATTGGCGCCAGGTCGGCCGTCATGATCTCCGGCTCCCGGCTCTCCTTCATGCGATGCCCGGCGGCGCGGCTCCAGAGACGGTAGCATATGCCGGGCGCCGTGCGCCCCGCGCGCCCCGCGCGCTGCGTTGCCATGTCGAGCGACACGGCCACTGTGGCCAGGCGGCTCAGACCGTTTCCCGGGTCGAACACAGGAGTGCGGCAGAGGCCGGAGTCGACCACCACGGTGATCCCCTCGATGGTGAGCGACGTCTCGGCTATCGGGGTGGCGAGCACCACGCGGCGCGTGCCGGCGGCGGGCGGCGACATCACGCGCCGCTGCCCTTCCGGCGGCAGCATGCCGTAGAGCGGCAGCAGTTCCGTAGCGCCGAGGGTGCCTTCAAGGAGCTCCGCGCAGCGGGCTATCTCCCCCTGGCCGGGAAGGAACGCGAGAATGTCGCCCTCATGCCGGCTATGGGCGCGGCTCACCGCACGCGCCACTTCCGCGGCACAGTCGCGGGGGTCGAAGTCCTCGCCATACACTATCTCCACTTCATGCATGCGCCCCGGAGCGTGTATGTGGGGAGCGTCGAGCCTGGCGCAAAGCGCCTTGGCGTCGATCGTGGCCGACATCACGACGATCCGGAGGTCAGGGCGCACCACATCCTGCGCCTCGCGCGTGAGCGCGAGAGCCACATCGGAGGCAAGGCTGCGCTCGTGATATTCATCGAAAATCACGGCGCCTACCCCTTCGAGCGTGGGGTCGTCGACGAGCATGCGCTCGAGAATGCCTTCGGTGACCACCAGAATCCTGGTGGCGTCGGAGAGACGGCTCTCGAACCGCACACGGTAGCCGACGGTGAGCCCTACAGGCTCGCCGAGCATCGAGGCCATGCGTTCGGCCACCTGCCGCGCCGCAAGACGCCGGGGCTCGAGCATGATGACGCTCCCCCCGGGGAGCGCCTCGAGAATAGAGAGCGGCAGCAGCGTGGACTTGCCGGCACCCGGGGGAGCCGTGACCACAAGACGCGCCACCTTCTCCAGCGAGGCGTTGACCTCGCCGGCTATCGCTGCCACCGGCAGCTGGCTGTGGGAGTCGGTGATTTTCATTTGCAGCGTAAAATTACTATCTTTCCGCCACAACGGCAAGTTTTCCCTCATGAATAAGGGCTATTGATGGCAATGTATAAATATTATTTTGTAACTTTGGAGCTCTGGAGCGGTAACCGCTCCGCCGGAATATTGTTCTATCATAAATAACGTATCGATATGGAATACACACCAGACTTCATCACCCGGCTCAACCCCGGCGAGATATTCGTATTCGGAAGCAACCTGGCCGGCATGCACGGCGGGGGAGCGGCACGTGTCGCTCTCGACCGCTTCGGCGCCGTGCCCGGCCAGGGTGTCGGCCTTCAGGGGCAGTCGTATGCCATACCCACGATGCAGGGCGGCGTCGACACCATCAGGCCGTATGTCGACGAGTTCATAGAGTTCGCCAGGTCGCATCCGGAACTGAAATTCTACGTGACGCGCATAGGCTGCGGCATCGCGGGCTTCGACGACAGCGAGATCGCCCCGCTCTTCGCCGATGCCCGTGGATTGAAAAACGTTGTCCTTCCGAAAACATTTGCAATCGGATAGGAGGCTGATATCCAGCCAACGGCACGTAGCGGGCCTGAAACGTTGCAACCCCCGGCGCCCCCGGGGGCGCGATTCCGTCTGAAATATTACAGAATTTAGACAGAGGGATGTATATTCACTAATTTTGTATCAAATAAAAACAACTCCAAACAATTAAAGACAATATGGCTATCAATCTTCAGAAAGGACAGCGCATCGAGATCGGACTCGAGAAAGTGGGAGTCGGTCTCGGCTGGGACCCCAACACGAGCACGGGGTTTGACTTCGACCTCGACGCCTCGGCTTTCATGCTGGGCGAGAACAAGAAGCTTCCCCTCGACGAGTTCTTCGTCTTCTACAACAACCCCGTTTCTCCCGACAAGGCCGTGGAGTCGAGCGGCGACGACCGCACCGGCGGCAACAGCGACGGCGGCGACGACGAGACCATCACCGTCGACCTCCCGAAGGTGGATCCCCGCATCCAGGAGATCGTCTTCACGGTGACCATCCACGAGGCCGGGGAGCGCAGGCAGAACTTCGGCCAGGTCCACAACTCCTACATCCGCATCTACAACGCCCTCACCAACGAGGAGATCGCCAAATATGACCTCGACGAGGACTTCTCGATCGAGACGGCGGTGGAGTTCGGACGCCTCTACAGGCGCGGCGGCCAGTGGAAATTCGAGGCCATGGGCTACGGCTACAAGGGCGGCCTCCAGTTTTTTGTAGACAAATACGTAGGTTGACCATGGCTATACGACTTGAAAAAGGGCAGCGCATCAACCTTGAGAAGAGCAACGGCTCGAAGCTCACCGAGTTCTGCGTGGGCTGCAATTGGGGCGCTATAGTCTCCGGCGGCTTCCTCGGATTCGGCAAATCGGTTCACGACGTGGACCTCGACCTCTCATGCGTGATGCTCGACGCCGACGGCAAGCTCGTCGACCATATATATTCGCCGCTCTACAGGCGTGAGTTTCTCGGCCGCTACGGCATGCCTCCCGGCAAGGTGGACTCCGGCGACTACGCGCTCCACCACAGCGGAGACGACCGCAAGGGAGACCAGGCCGGCGACGACGGCCTCGACAACGAGATCATCACGGTAGACCTCAACCGGGTCAGCCCTAACGTCGACCGGATCTTCTTCTTCCTCAACAACTGCGGCAAGGAGGATTTCTCGCAGATTCCCTACGCCTCGATACGCATGTATGAGGGCACTCCGCAGAGGGTGAAGGAGGTGTTCGCATCCTACGATGTAGCGGCCGAGCCCCGGTTTCGCGGCATGACCGCGCTGGTAATGGGCAAGCTCTACCGCCGCAACGGCGAGTGGCGCTTCTCGGCCATAGGCGACGCCTATCCCGACCCCAACCTCTGCGAGACGATAAAACGAATAGTAACCAATTACGCGAAATAACAATGAGAAGACTACCCGTATATCTTCTGCTCGACTGCTCCGGCTCCATGTTCGGCGAGCCGATAGAGGCAGTGAAGAACGGTGTGCAGGTGCTGGTCTCCACCCTGCGCCAGGACCCCTACGCCCTCGAGACCGCCTACCTCAGCATCATCACCTTCGACAGCAACGCCCGGCAGGTGACCCCGCTCACGGAACTCTCCGCCTTCCAGCAGCCGTCTATCCAGGCCAACGGCTGCACGGCCCTCGGCGAGGCGCTGGCCCTGCTGGCCCAGAAGGCCGACCAGGAGGTGACCAAGACCACTCCCGAGAAGAAGGGCGACTGGAAGCCGCTCGTCTTCATCATGACCGACGGCGAGCCCACCGACGACCTCAACAAGGGCCTGGCGGAGTTCAGGAAGCGCAAGTGGGGCATGGTGGTGGCCTGCGCGGCCGGCGCCGGCGCCAACACCGACACGCTGAAGAAGATCACCGAGTGCGTGGTCTCGCTCGACACCGCCGACAGCGCCACCATCAAGGCGTTCTTCAAATGGGTGTCGGCCTCCGTCAGCTCCGGCAGCATGAAGGTGGAGGAGACAGGCACGGAAGCCAACTCCCTCAGCGAGCTTCCGCCGCCACCTCCTGAGGTGAACATCGTGGTGTGATGTATATGGATAAGCAATGAGACGTCTACCCGTATATCTTCTCATCGACACCTCCGGCTCCATGCGCGGCGAGCCGATCGAATCGGTCAAGGTGGGACTCGAGGCCATGGTCTCGAGCCTCCGCCAGGACCCTTTCGCCCTGGAGTCGGTGTGTATCAGCATCATCACCTTCGACCGCGAGGTGAGGCAGATCCTTCCCCTCACGCCGCTCGACGAGCTCCAGCTCCCCGAGATCACGACGCCGGAGAGCGGCCCGACCCACACGGGGCAGGCCTTGAAGCTCCTCTGCGAGAAGGTCGATGCCGAGGTACGCCGGAGCACTCCCGAGCAGAAGGGCGACTGGATGCCGCTGCTCTTCCTCATGACCGACGGAAAGCCCTCTGACAACCAGCTCTACATGGAGATGGTGCCGGAGGTGAAGAAGCGCCGCTTCGCCGCCGTGGTGGCATGCGCGGCGGGAATGAGCGCGAAGACGGAGCCGCTCAAGGAACTCACCGACGAGGTCTACGCCCTCGACACCATCGACAGCGCGGGGTTCAGGAAGTTTTTCAAATGGGTGTCCGACTCCATCGGAGTGGGCAACCGCAGCATCGGCGCCACCGAAGACCTCGTGCTCCCGCCTCCTCCGGCCGAGGTGAATGTCATTATCTAATCAGTGATTAAAGATTAAAGATAAAAGATTAATGCTCATGGGGGAGAATGTATTAAAAAACAAGAGTTTTGATTTCGCTCTCAGATGCCTGCGGCTTTGCGATGAACTCAGACGCCGGAATGTGCCGAGGGATCTGATTCGTCAGGTTCTGAGGAGCGGAACAAGCATCGGCGCCAATGTCAAGGAAGGTCTGTTTGCCCAAAGCAAAGCCGACTTTCTGACCAAACTGACTATCGCTAAAAAAGAAGCGGCAGAGACGGAATATTGGCTTGAACTGCTACACGCCTACAAAGCCTTGGCAGACAATGAAGCTGAGTCGATGCTCGATGATTGCCGTTCTCTCATAAAACTTCTTGTAGCCAGTTGCAAAACCCTTAACAACCGTCTCATTTAATCTTTAATCTTTAATCTTCAATCATCAATCTTT
>CECF01044022.1_pt1 | contig 17347 bp, 15 predicted proteins | sample 554751 | NCBI WGS metagenome assembly CECF01 (sample SAMEA3182099, study PRJEB8094) | gut metagenome | biome: human; feature: gut; material: Stool; isolation source: human stools | place: Canada | collected 2012-06-12 | reverse complement strand
AAAAAATAATATGGCTTTATTTGAAAGTTATGACCGTCGTATTGATCATATCAACGCGGTATTAAACGAATATGGTATCAACGGTATCGAAGACGCAAAGGCTATCTGCGATGCTAAGGGTATCGACCCTTATACAATGTGTAAGGAAACTCAACCGATCTGTTTCGAGAACGCTTGCTGGGCTTACGTAGTAGGTGCCGCTATCGCTATCAAGAAAGGTTGTACGAACGCTGCCGAGGCTGCCGAGGCTATCGGTATCGGTTTGCAGGCATTCTGTATCGCTGGTTCTGTTGCTGACGACCGTAAGGTGGGTATCGGCCACGGTAACTTGGCCGCTCGTTTGCTTCGTGAGGAGACGAAGTGTTTCGCTTTCTTGGCTGGACACGAGTCTTTCGCCGCGGCTGAGGGCGCTATCAAGATCGCCGAGATGGCAAACAAGGTTCGTAAAGAGCCTTTGCGTGTTATCTTGAACGGTTTAGGTAAGGATGCCGCTAAGATCATCTCTCGTATCAACGGTTTCACGTATGTACAGACTCAGTTCGACTACATGACAGGTGAGGTGAACGTTATCGAGGAGAAAGCTTACTCTAACGGTCTTCGTGCGAAAGTTAAGTGCTACGGCGCTGACGACGTTCGCGAGGGTGTGGCTATCATGCGTAAGGAAGGTGTTGACGTATCTATCACGGGTAACTCTACGAACCCGACTCGTTTCCAACACCCGGTAGCCGGTACTTATAAGAAAGAATGTATGGAGAACGGTCACCCGTATTTCTCTGTTGCTTCTGGTGGTGGTACGGGCCGTACTTTGCACCCGGACAACATGGCCGCTGGTCCTGCTTCTTATGGTATGACGGACACAATGGGCCGTATGCACGGTGACGCTCAGTTCGCTGGTTCTTCTTCCGTACCTGCTCACGTAGAAATGATGGGATTCCTAGGTATGGGTAACAACCCGATGGTAGGTGCTACGGTTGCTGTAGCGGTTGCTATCGAGGAAGCTATGAAGAAGTAATCAACTAAACAATAAAATAATTGTTTATATATAGACTCCTGTGATCTTGATGGTTGCAGGAGTTTTTATTTTACTTATCAAAAGGAGGAAAAGGATGACACTAAACATAGACCAAGAGAGTTGCATCAAATGCGGGAAATGCGTACGGGTATGCCCTTCGGATATATTCACGCAAGAAAGGGCCGGAGAGACGATCGGGCTGGTACGTGTGGAAAGCTGCATCGTTTGCGGGCATTGCGTGGACGTATGTCCGACGGGCTCCGTGTCGCACAGCGAATTCCCGCCGGAGAAAACGCATACGATCGATTACAGCCAAATGCCTACGCCGGAGCAGGTGATGTTGCTGATCAAGTCACGCCGTTCCAACCGGACATTGACCTCGAGGCCCGTACCCAAGGAGATGCTGGACAAGATCGTGGAGGCCGCTCATTCTGCGCCGACGGCTACAAACTCCCAAAGCCTTTCGTTTACCGTCGTCACCGATCCGCAAAAGCTACGGCAGGTGAGCGATTATACGATAGGTGTGTTCGACTCCTTGGCGAAGCTATTATTGAATCCCGTCGTGAAATGTGTGGTCAAGCCGTTTATGAAGGATGTCTATAAATACGTACCGGTATTCAATCGGTTGAAAGAGGAACACAAGGCGGGTAAAGATCCGATTCTCCGGAAAGCCACCGCCCTGCTACTGATCCATACACCGAAGTCCAACCGATTCGGAAGTGAGGACGCTAACCTCGCTTATCAAAACGCCTCCTTGATGGCGCAATCGCTTGGGGTAAGCCAGATCTATATGGGCTTTGTGCTCACCGCCATCCGGCACGAAGGAAAAGATACGCTCGCCAAGACGCTAGGGATCGACGGCAAGATACAAGCGATCATGGCGCTCGGCATACCGGCTTTTAAGTATCCGAAGTACACGGACCGGAAAGAGATCGTCAAGAACTATATCGAGTGAGACTTGATGGAGACAACCTTGTCGACCGGGGTATGCGATCCATTGGATTACGCATCGTAAGTCAATGGATTACGATACGTAAGTCATTGACTTATGGTTCGAATCTCATAGGTTTACCGGGCTAGGATCACTCCCGATCACCAGAACTTATTATGCTCCGGGCTGTATTCAAAACCAGCGTCTTTAAGCTTTGTAAGAAGGGATTTCTTGTTCACTTGCAAATCCTCGCATAAATCGTCGAGGGAAGAATAATTGTCACGAAGTTTCATATTGATGAAGCTGAATAGCATCATCGGATCGTTTGGTAATGACATAATCTTACGAATAAAAATGTTATCTATGTTTTACAACACAAAGATAATGCTTTTTCGCCAGATGGAACCCAGACACGATCCTTATTATTTGAATATCGGTTCGCAACAAAACAACCTACAAACTGGTTTTAAATAACGAGAACTTATAATTCAATTGAATGACATGAAAAAATATGTATTAGTAGTAGCGGTAGCCGCAGCCCTATTCAGCTGTAGCGGCAACCCAAAGGCAGACGCCACGCAAACAGACAAGAACAAGCAGGAAACCGCCCAAGTACCGGATATGCACAACGCAGAGACTTCCTTGGATTACTGGGGTGTTTACGAAGGGACATTACCAGCCGCCAGCTCGCCGGGTATTAAAACGACCTTGACATTGAACAAGGATAAAACCTTTACCCTCCGCTCCGAATATATTGACGAGAAAGACGGTATTTTTAATGATAAGGGAACTTACACGCTGGATGGTAACGTCTTGACGGCGAGACAAGAAGGGGGAGACATCACGTATTATAAGGTAGAGGAAGGCCAACTGAAAATGCTGGACCAGCAGAAGCAACCCGTCACGGGCGACTTAGCCAAGTTCTATATCCTTAAGCAAACAAAGAAATTCTAGGCTTTATCCCCATAAGTATATACTTTCAAGGGCAAAAGCATACCCTTTTGTACATGAAAGTATATACTCATTTGCCTAAACCCAAAACTATTCCTACCTTTGCGTCCCTATATAACTATATAATTACTCCAATGAGAATAGCCGCTTAATTTATCTCAAGATGTCGTTCTTTCCATCCGGAAAGCCCTCTATCCGTATAGGGCTAATTTCGTGACGACAGATTCGAGGCTATCGTGAAACCGATCATCATCGGTATTTCTTATCCATTTTAGTATCTCACATTTTAAATCAGTTCACACTATGAGTATCGTAGCGCAAAAAATCACGTATATACATCCGGACAATCAAGTCTTATTCAAGGGGATCGACTTAACGATCAACAAGGGGCAAAAGGTAGCCTTAGTCGGGAACAACGGATCGGGAAAATCCACCTTCCTCCGTATCTTGGCTGGAACCTTGCAAGCGCAGGAAGGGGAGATTATCTATCCGACCCCACCCTATTACGTACCCCAGCATTTCGGGCAATATGATAACCTGACGGTGGCCCAGGCCCTACGTATCGACGGCAAACTAGAAGCCTTGCGGGCGATTACCGAGGGCGACGCCTCCCTCTCTAATTTCAATACGCTGGCGGATGACTGGACGATCGAGGAACGGAGCCTCGCCGCCCTGCACGCTTGGGGTTTGGAGCATATCCTCCTCTCCCAACCGATGCGCACATTAAGTGGCGGCGAGAAAACCAAGGTTTTCCTCTCCGGAATCGAGATCCACCAACCCTCGATCCTACTATTGGATGAGCCGACCAACCATCTGGATAGGCGTAGCCGGGAGAAGTTATACGATTTCATCACGTCTTGCCGTATCACCTTGTTGGTCGTCAGCCACGATCGTACCTTATTGAACCTATTAGCTTCCATAGCGGAATTATCCGTCGGGGGGATCACCCTTTACGGGGGTAATTATGATTTCTACAAGGAACAAAAAGAACAGGAACAGGCTTCCATGCAAGAGAAACTGGAAGCGAAGGAGAAAGAGCTTCGCAGGGTTAGGAAAACCGCCCGTGAGGTAGCCGAGCGAAAACAAAAGCATGAATCCCGGGGAAAGAAACAAAGCATCCAGAAAGGAATCCCCAAGATCATGATGGGTGCCTTGAAGGAGAACGCCGAGAAAAGCGCCTCCAAACTAAAAGAGGTTCACGAGGACAAGATGGAGAACCTTGCCAACGAGCTAAAGCAAATGCGCTCCTCCCTACCCGACCTTCAAGGCATGAAACTGGATTTCAGCGCATCCGGCTTACACGAAGGCAAGATATTGGTTACCGCCAAGGAGATCAATTTCGGTTACGCCGAGGCCGGCGATCTATGGCCCTCCCCGATGAGCTTCCAGATCAAGAGTGGGGAACGGTGGCTGATACAAGGCGATAACGGTTCCGGCAAGACGACTTTGCTGAAGTTGATTACCGGCCAGTTACCGCCTCGTAGCGGTTCCTTGATCCGTGCGGATTTCTCCTCTATCTATATCGACCAAGAATACTCGATCGTCCGGAACGACCGGACGGTGTACGAGCAAGCGCAAGCCTTCAACGAGCGTCATTTCCAAGAGCACGAGATCAAGACCTTGCTAAACCGTTTCCTCTTCCCGCACGACACGTGGGAGAAGAGCTGCGGGAAGCTGAGCGGAGGCGAGAAAATGAGGTTGGCTTTCTGCTGCCTGATGATCAGCAACCAGACTCCGGACCTGTTTATCCTAGATGAGCCGACCAATAATCTCGACATCCAAAGCATCGAGATTATCACCTCCATGGTCCGTGCGTACAGGGGCACGATCTTGCTGATCTCGCACGACGCTTATTTTATTCGGGAATTGGGTATCCACCAAATAATAACTACCTTCGCGGGTAGGTTAAAGACGAATTTATGAAGACGTTACTTGACGTGCATACCCATACGGTAGCCAGTGGGCATGCCTTTAGCACCCTGCAAGAAATGGCAGTGGCCGCCTCCGAGAAAGGACTGAAGTTACTAGGTATAACAGAGCATGCCCCCGGCATACCGGGGACATGCTCCCCGATTTACTTCCGCAACCTACATGTGGTTCCCCGCCGGATATACGGTGTCGAGTTATTGCTCGGAGCGGAATTGAACATCATCGACTATAAGGGTACGATCGATCTGGGCGAGGAGTACTTCCCGATGCTGGATATCCGGATAGCGGGCATCCACTCGCTTTGCTACAAACCGGGAACGGTCGAGCAGAATACAGAGGCGATGATCGGGGCGATCCGCAACCCGCATGTCCACATCATCAGTCACCCGGGAGACGGTACGGCAGAGGTGGATTTCGAGCCTATCGTATTAGCGTCCAAAGAGCATCACACGTTGCTGGAGATCAACAACAGCTCTCTCAACCCGGTCCGCAAGAAACTCACCGCCAGAGATAATAACCTCACGATCTTGCGCCTATGCAAGAAATACGAGGTTCCTGTGATTTTAGGTAGCGATGCGCATATATCTTTCGATATAGCCCGGTACGATCATATCTACGAGTTATTGCAAGAGACACGATTTCCGGAGGAATTGATATTGAACGACAAGGTAGAGGCGTTCAAGAAGTTCATAGGGAGATAAGCGGTGCCTTACATCCGGGCAGATACACGTACGTACCCGCCCGGGTGCATCTTTACTTACAATGTTCCTTTATTAATTTGTCCACGACAGGATCACCCAACTCCTTCGCCTTGTTGAAAGCCTCGCACGCTTCCGCCTTCTTACCCTGACGGACGTAGCAGATGCCTCGCAAACGATAGCAAGAGGCGAAATCCGGAGCGATCCGCAAGGCATTCTCTAAGCTCCTCAACGCCTGATCATAGTTTTCCATACGGATATATACGGACGCTTCCTCCGCCGGATAAGTCGGGTCGCCCGGATTCAAGCGGATTGCGGATTGGATATCGGCCAAGGCGCCGGGGAAATCGTTCATGCGGAACTTCGCTTGCTCGCGGTAATAGAAGAAGCGGTCGCCAACCTGTCCTTTCAAGAGATCGTAGTATAAATCATAATCGTCCACGGCCTCCTTGTATTGCATCAGTTTCAAGCGGAGATCCACCCGTTCCAAGATATAGGGAGCGGCCTCGTTCGTTGGCGGGTTGCCGCATTTGGCGATGGCGCTATCCAGCAAGGCGATGATATCCCCGAAGTTAGCGCCACGGATATTCGCCTTCGCCTTCGCCGCCCAATACCAAGAGGTAGAGGAAGCCATATCGCTATCGTTCACCTTCATATAATCAGCGAACGCCTGCTCGAAATCTCCTTTATAAAAATGGATGTCCCCTTCCAATTGGCGATAGACCGGCAAGTCCTCCTCCCCGATCGCCTTTTGTATCGCCTCGGTAGCGGCATCGACGGTCCACTGCTCCTTATTCAAGGTCGTATCCGCGGCGGCCACGCCGTAGATCAGCTTGGCTCGGTTGAACCAGACATCCCCTTTCCGCTCGCTGAAGCGGGAAGCCGTGTTTATATCTTCCAACGCCTTATCCAGACAAGCCCCCTGCTCGGCCTCCGTAGGAGCCAGATCCGCACGGTGGTAAGCGTAATGATTGGCACGGTTCAAATACCCGTCGGGAGAATCCGGGAAAGTGGCGATGAAATCATTCAAGGTAGCCAGATACGTCTTTGGGTCTTGCGAGCTTGCCATCAGATATAAGGAAACCTGCGCTTGGCTCACGTCCGACGGCCACGCCTTCCGGATACCAATCCGGCTATAGGTGGAATTAAAGGCGTCCGCCGACTGAATCGTCAGGCTATTCGCGTATCCCGCCGAGACCGCGTAGGAATCTTCCTTCTTCCCCGACGCGTCTTCCTGCGCCAAGCCGAACACCTCGCCGTCCGCCGTCAATACAGGAGCGTTTACCTGCCCGCTCTCCAGCGCCATCGACAATTTATAATAGCTGAACGGCTCCTTCAACTTACTGACCTCCGAGACCGGTCCTTCCCCGAACTTCGTGATCTTACCGGTCGAGTAAGGCATCAGATAAGCGGTAACTCCTCGCAAGATCGGCTCACGGGCGATCGGCAAGAACACAGCTTTCTTCGGAACCTCTACCTTGAACTTGATCACGTCATATAATTCATCAGCCCCCAAGATGCGGCTTACCGGATATTCTTTTCCGTCGGCGTCGGTCACGGTCGCCCTCGCCGCGTCCTTAAACAAGGAATAGCCGGACAACGCCTCACCGGTCTCGGTTATGAAAAATCCCGTACCGGACGCTTTCTTCTGGTTATCTTTTCCATAGGTAGTGACAGTAACCACCGCCTTTCGTTGCTTATCCATCCATTTGGGCGCTTTCTTTTGCGCCGCCACCCAAAATACTTGGCAACAAATCGTAATCAACAGAACAATTCTTCTCATTTCGTTTTCATGTTATCAGAATATACGTCGCAAATGTAAATATTTATACCGGATAGGCGAACAAATTAGGGAATTAATCTATTATGAGTATATTCGCGGAAACACTTATAAAAAACCGCAAGATTATGAGACTAAAATCATGTATGCTTATGTGTAGTTTATTCATGGCGAGCTTAGCCTCCGCTAGTAACTTCGCCTCGGATTCTTTCAAGACCAAGAGCGGAAAAGAACTGACCATCACGTTCATCAAGCACGGCAGCCTGATGCTTACGTACGACAATCATTCGATACAGGTAGATCCTGTCTCCGAATACGCCGATTATACGACTTTCCCGAAAGCCGATATCATCTTGATCACCCACGAGCATGGCGACCATCTGGACCCGAAAGCGATACAAGCCGTCGAGAAAAGCGGTACGGAAATCATCGCCAACGAGAACAGCCAGAAGAAGCTGGGAAAAGGGAAGGTCCTGAAAAACGGCGATACGGATACCTCCATCAGCTATATGAAGATAGAGGCCGTCCCCGCCTATAACACCACACCCGGACGGGATAAATATCACCCCCGCCACCGGGATAATGGCTATATCCTCACGTTCGACGGACTAAGAGTCTATATAGCCGGCGATACAGAAGACATCCCGGAGATGAAAGACCTGAAAGACATCGATATCGCTTTCCTTCCCGTCAACCAGCCTTATACCATGACCGTCCCGCAAGCGGCGAAAGCGGCCAAGATGTTCTCGCCTAAAATCCTATACCCTTACCATTACGGGGATACGAAGATCGGCGAGTTGAAAGATGCCTTGAAAGGTAGCGGCATCGACGTGAGGATACGGGAGCTACAATGACGACAAGGCACGGCTCGCCTTTAAGATATTCCGCCGGTACACCCAGCAAGCCAAGAGGAAATAAACGACGCATTGCACCCACAACGTCACGTACTCCACACCGACTTGCTCAATCGACGCTCCCATCGAGTTGAGCTGTACATAGGCCAGCGTAGCGGGAGCCGCCGGAATGATATAATGGGCCATTTGCCAATACCAAGGCATCAATTCCAAGGGATAAGAGACTCCGGAAAGAAAGATCAAGCCTACCGAGAAGAAGGCGATCATCAATAACGGAGCCTCCGAGTCCGTAAAGAAATAAGAGGCGGCCAGCCCAAAGAAGCTGGTAGCCAGCAAGAAGGGTATCAGCAGGATCAAGGTGTTCAGATAATTACCGATATCCGGCAGGCCAAACAATAGCGGTATCAAGCCCAACAAGAACAAAGCGAAAATCGTATACAATACGCAATACACAAAGGTCTTGCTGATTATCACCCTAGCGATCCGGCCAAAGGATAATCCCTCGGAGGCGAAACGAACGATGGTACCCGAATCCCGCTCTTCCCCGCTTATCATACCGATCACCATCAACAAGGTCTGGAACATAATGACGATCAATACCGCCGGGATCAAATAGGTTCCATATCCTTCCGTAAAATTATACAACGCCGTCCCGACCACTGATATGGGTTGCGCCGAAACGATCTTGGAAGCGTCTTGCTGGGGCAAGAACACCAACATCTCCGGACGATACCGATCGTTCAACGCCAACATGGCACCGCTGGACGCCTCCTGCATCGCCATATAATATAGGAAGGCGCTTGTCGTCTGGTACATGATAAACAGGGATTCATTCCCTCGTGCCACCCGGGTCTCGAAATCAGAGGGAAGATACAAGATACCTACGGCATCCCCCTCCTTCATCCACTCCTGCGCCTCGGCGTAATCTAAACCATCGGCGATTACCGAGACTTGCGGAGTGGCGTTCAGTAAACGGATGTACTCCCGGCTCAAGTCGGTCTTTGAGTCATCGACGACTACCACCGGGGCGTTACGCACCAGATCCGGGGCATACATATAATTATACAGCAGGCCATAGAGAAATATACCTCCTACCAAGACGAGCAAGATAGCGTAGCTCGTGGAGATCGTCTTAAACTCGTCCTTGACCAAGGAAGCGATATCCGCCAAGGTTCCTTTCATATTATCGGATGTTCTCATATTTATGACTTAAAATAGCGGTTTTCAAATGTGGCAACAGCACCAATGCCAATAACATAAACGCAAACAACGAACTTACGTTTACCCATGTATAAGGGAATCCGTAATCGCCATACAATAAGTTCTGGTTGATCTCCACGAAATGCCGTACCGGAAACAGGTACGAGGCGTAATGTACGGGAGCGTACATGGAATCGACCGGGAAAGTAACGCCGCATAAAGTAGCCCCCAGCGAACCGACCATAGACACCACGCTAATCACGATCGCTATAGCGGGAAACAACGAGAACAGGAATACCGCCAACGCTTGCGTAGCGACCACGAACAAGATCGCCGTCAAGTTCAATGGCCAGAAACCGCAAGCGAAAGGAATATGCATGACCCCGAACATGATATAGTTAGCGAAGACGCTCATGATACAAAAGATAATTGTATAAGGGAGCAGCTTGCCCACCACCGCCACGAACATATTCATTCGTGCCGCCTCCAGCCATTCATCGCCTGTCCGGAACTTGATCTCACTACCGATAGCGTACACCGTAACCAGCAAAATGATCACTTGGAAAAAGACAAAGAAAAAAGGATTGCTCAGATAAACGGAATAATCCAGATCCGGGTTGAACAGCGGGTGGCTACTGGATCGTACCGGTAATAGGAAGGTGGTTATCTGATTCTCCCCCAGCCCCATCGCCGTAGCTTGCACAACCACCGGGGCGAGGGAAAGCGTACGCAGCAGGGTCTCGAAGGCCCCACGTACCTCACCGCCCACGCTCAACAAGGCATAGTGGTAATAATACGATAAAGTAGCGTCACGCCCCGCCGTGGCATCCGCCTCAAACTGATTGGGGATCACTAAATAACCGTAGATTTCTTTTGCTTGGGTAGCATGGCGAGCGGTCTCTTGGTCCGTATAATGCCGTGTTACCCGGAAAGTCGGTACCGCCTCTACCTGCCGGATGATCTCCCGGGACATGGAGGTGTTGTCTTGGTCCACTACCGCTACCGGTATGTTCTCCATCTGCCCGCTTCCGAAAATCGTAGACATGAAGAATATACAGAACAGAGGCAGCACGATACACACCCCGAAGTATAACTTCCGGGAAACCATGCGATCCAGTTCCCGACGTAAAACCATATAGAAAGGACTCTTCTTTAGCATAGCGACAATAAATTATTTAGTTGTAGAGACGGGGCGTGCCCCGTCTCTACAACCGGATAGTATCAAGGGAGTTGATAGAGTACGGACATACCGGGACGCAATCCCTCCACCTTCTCCACCGGTAAGGCATGTATCTCGAAGGTCCGCAAGTCATAGCTACCTGTCTGCTTGGTAGATTTCCAAGTAGCGAAACTGCCCAACGGACTGATATAATTGATCTTGAATTCAATATCCTTCTTATCGATCGCCGGTACATCGGCGACAAACGTTCCTCCCATCTTAAATAAAGGCAAACGATCCTCACGTACGTTCAATACCACATGCACGTCATCTAATACGACTAAGTTCATGATTGGCATCCCGGCCCCAACCAACTCTCCCCGTTTCGGGAAAATAGCTGAGATTTGTCCGGATTCCGGAGCCGTCAACCGAGCGTCCTGTAAGAGAGCCGCCACCTCCTCCACGGTTCCTTGCGCCGCCGTCACCAACGAGCGGGCGCTCTCCTTATCTTGTATCTGCGCCCCGTCTACCGCCATTTGATATTGGCTATAAGCGGCACGTTCGGCGGCCTCAGCCGCTTTATACATGGCCTCCACCTCATCTTTACGCTGTGAGGTTACCACGCTATCTTTATACAAGGCATTGACCCGATCATAGGTAATCTTCGCCAATTGTAAATCCGATTTGGATTTATTCCACAATTGTTGCAAGGAAGCGATGATTTGCTTTCGTGTACCCTCATCCACTTTCTGGTGCTGATACTTCGCTATGTTCTCCATGGCGTTCACCTGTTGATATTTAGCCAATGCCTCCGGACTATTGATGACTACCAAGGTATCGCCTTGGCGTACATTCTGTCCCTCTTTTACCAGAAAGGTATCGATACGCCCCGGTAACTTACCGGAGATACGTATTTCCGTTGCCTCGATCTGCCCTTGCAAGATCACCGGCTTCTTTTTCAACAAGATCATCCCGATCAACGAGACAACGATAACAATCGCCAAGACCACGACAAAGGCCACACTCAAATATCTCTTAGTTTTATCCATAACCCCTAAATTTTCAATTTTCAATTCTCAATTTTCAATTCCCCAAAAGCTCCTCGGTCTTTCCCTCCATCTTGTACTGGTGGAACTGCTCCGGCGTACCGCAGACAGACAGCAGATTAATCAAGGCTACATCATACTGATAATAAGCCAAAAGAAAAGCGGTCTTCACCTTCGCCAGCATAACCTCGGCATCGACTACCTCCGTAGAAGTAGCCATTCCCTCTTGGAAGGATTTCTTCCGCACCCGGACCAGTTCCCGGCTCATCTCGATCGTCGTATCCAAAGCTTTTACATTGTCCAAGGCATTTTGTAGCTGGCTGTAGAATTTATCGATACCGACCTCCAGATCCGTAATCGCCTTCTCCTTACCCAAACGAAGCGACTGACTAGCGATCTTTGCCTGCCGGATGGTTTTCTCCCGATTCAAGCCGTCAAAGATATTCCACGTAAAACCAACTCCCACCATCGTACGAGGCAGCAAATATTTATCCAATCCGTCAGCGTACAAAGTCTGTTTGCCGAATAAAGCGATATTCGGGACATAAGCGGACCGGCCGATCTTTAGTTGATTATCGGCTACAACCTGCTGCAATTTCAATTGATTGACTATATAATTATTCATCGGAACCAGATCCTTGAAGTATTGGGCCGGAGGAAGCGCCTCATTAATGAATAAAGGAGTCGTGGTACGTACGTCACTCCCCTCCTCCATATTAATCAAGCTTTTAAACGCCTGTTGAGCGACCGCTAAATCCTTACGGGCCGATTCCAGTTCTCGTTTCGCCTCGTCCATACTTACCTGAGCGAACAGACGCTCGGCCCGATTGATCATCCCGTTTTGCTCTAATTTAAGGGCTTGGTCATAATGGGTTTTCAAAGAATTGTACACTTCCGTTTTTACGTCCACCACACTTTGTCCCAGACGAAGCCCGAAATAAGCCTCAATCAGTAAGGATTGTTGGTTGGCATCCACTTGATTCCTATTCACCTCCGCTATAGAGACCATCGTCTTTCCGATCTTGTTCGCGTAGATACGTTTTCCTCCCGTGAAAACAGGCCACGTCACCGTAGCGTCTATAGAAGTGATGTTTTGGGAGATCAGCGGAAGCGAGAAAGTACCTTGCCCGATCTTATCCAATACCGACATGATCAACTCATTATCCGGGATATAATTATGGACAAACTCCTTCGCCGGTTCCGTATATTTACTCAGCGACTGCCGTACCTCTATCGGATTCGACATATGTACGAAAGCACCCGCGGCGTTCACCGACGGATACCAAAAAGCGTTTAGCTTTTGATGCTCATTCCGAGCCCATTCCACTTCTTTCCCGGCTATTTTCAAGCTTTTATTTTCCTTATGAAGCAGGTCGAGAGATTGTTCCAAGCTTAAATCCACATCGTTCCCTTGGCTCCATGAAGCGCATGGAAGAAGATACAGCAAAAGAATACTGTAAGATACTATATTACTCACCATAAACTCATTTAGTAATTGACGTTCAGTTGGAGTAATAACAACGAAAAAGGGAGGATTGTTTTTACTTCTTTTTCAAGTTGGGAAGGAACCAAGTAACCAGTCCTAAAAGAGGCATGAAGCCACATACGTTGTAGACAGCCTCTATTCCATAATGATCCGCCATATTTCCTAATACGGCCGAGGCTATACCCGCCACACCGAAAGCAAATCCAAAGAAAAGTCCCGAGATAAGACCTAATTTATAAGGAAGCAACTCTTGCGCATACAACAAAATAGCCGGGAACGCCGATGATAAGACCAAACCCACGCAAAAACTAAGCACGATCGTCCAAGCGAATCCCACATGCGGCATCAACAAGCTAAATGGGGCTGCCCCTAGAATCGATCCCCAAATCACATATTTCCGTCCTATCTTATCACCGATAGGACCACCCGCCAAGGTTCCCATGGCCGTAGCGATCAGGAAGACGAACAAACAGATCTGCGAAGTCTGTACACTCACCCCAAATTTATGGATCAAGTAAAAGGTATAGTAGCTATTCAAACTAGCCATATAGATATATTTAGAGAAAATCAAGGTCAGCAATATCGAGATCGAAAAGACTGTTTTTCCCAAAGAAAGAGGCATCTCCACATGCGTCTCACCCGACTTCTTCTGCCATTTCACCCGACTCAAATACGCCTTATACCAACGGCAGATAGGAATCATCACCAAAATAGCGACGAATGCCAGTATAGAAAACAAAGCGATATGAGTCCGTCCATAAGGCGCCACCAATAAAGCAACCAGTAGCGGACCTAACGATCCGCCCAAATTACCACCCACTTGAAAAAGCGATTGCGCCAATCCCCTACGCCCTCCCGACGCTAGCGAGGTAATCCGGGACGCTTCCGGATGCAAAACCGAAGACCCGATACCTATCAAAAATACGGAGATCAAGACCCAATGGAGCGTAGAGGAAAAAGCGAGATTCAACAAGCCGACCAACGTAAAACTCATACCAATAGGTAACGACCAAGCCACGGGACGCTTATCAAAAACCAAACCGGTTATAGGCTGGAAAACAGAAGCGGATAATTGATAAACAAGCGTAATCAACCCGATTTGGGCGAAGCTCAACGCTAAATCATCCTTGAAAAGTGGATAAACCGCCGAGATAACGGATTGCAACGAATCATTCAAACAATGCGTAACGCTTAACGCCACCAATACCCGGAATGCTGTTTTATTTACCGGCTGTTGTTTAGAAACCTGCTCCATGACTGTCCATATTTCTATTTAACCTCGTGCTCATTAACATTTCAAAAACCACACAAAAAGTTAGCTAATTTCTAGAAAAACAAACCCTAAGAGCCTATTTTAACCATAGTTAATACAACTATTCTTTCGGTTCTTTTCATTTCTTTATGTTAATCGGCTTAATCTTAATACCTATGAGCCTTGTTTTCTCAGTGATACTTCAGAGCTGTATCCCGGAATGAGCATATATCTTATAACTCACTCCCAAAACAAACGCCAAAATCCCTTATCTGCCATCATTCCGACCCGAAGTTAAAGATCGAGATCATAAACGGGAACAGCCTCTGAAGTTTTTTATATTTATTCCTCTTCTTCTCCCTCGTTCGCCGAATGTAAGATAAAAGTAGTAGCGCCAATCGTTACGATCGAACCTTCCCCGATACGTACTTGTTCTTTTTTACCGACCAATACATTTTTCACAAAAGTCCCGGTCAAGCTAGGAAAGTCACGCACCATATAAACGAACTTGCCATTAGTGTCTTTCTTTACATTAATCACACAATGCTTACGCCCCATACTTGGATCGCTCGTGATAATAGGGACATCTACACCTTCCGTATCCTTATTACGGCGACCAATCACATTATCTCCCATCACTAATGGTAGATCTTGCTTAAAAGCAAAACCATTCTCGATAATGGTAATATAACCGCAAGAGAAATCCGGTTCCTTCACCTCTTTTTCCTCACCGGTAGCCGTCTTCACCACCTTTCGGCCCAATTTAATCTTAAATTGCGCTCCACACTGCGGACAGACGAAGGCTAATATCTTCCCTTCCGGATATTTGGTCTCATCAAAAGACAACTGATTATCACATTTTGGACAGAAAACTCTTTTCATACACTTAAATACAGGATCTAGTATTACAAACGGAGCGCAAATTTACGAAAAAACCTTCAGCTACACTCCTAAAATCTCATGGTTATGATTTTTTGAAACAAAAAAGGCTATCCATCACGGACAGCCAATCTCAATTGTTAACCTTAAATCTAATACCATGAAAAACACAGTGCAAATATAGAGGTTTTATGTTATGTAGCATAATATTTTATTTGCAAATCTCATTTCCTTAACCAGATTTAACAAAAACCATGCTTTAAAACATATCCGTAAAATAATATATATCCCCTTAGAACTTAGGTTCATTCTCTTTAATCTCCTTCAAAGGCAAGGTAAACCAAAAAGTGGAACCTACTCCCAATGTAGATTCTACCCCGATTCGTCCCCCTAGTTTCTCGATAATATTTTTGCAAATCGCCAATCCTAATCCGGTACCTTGTTTGCAAGCGTTCAACTTAACAAAGCGATCGAATATAGTTCTACAATCTTCCTCCGAGATTCCCATTCCCGTATCCGAGACCGAAACTCGTATTTCATCATTCGATACCTTATAGGCTAATTTGATCTCACCTTCCGAAGTAAACTTAATCGCATTTGTCAAGAAATTAGAAATAACCTGTACGACTCGTTTCGGATCTGAGAAAACGGTCACGGGTTGTGAGCCCCGGTCAAAAACAAATCGAACGTTTTTTGGAATATTCAAGGCATGTACCGCATAAGTTTCCTCACAGATCTCCTTAAAATCAAAATTTCTCTTCGTAAAGTCAAAGGTTCCCGCCTCAATCTTTGAGAAATCAAGGATATCCTCAATCAATTGCAGAAGCAATTCACTATTCTTGTCAATGATATCCACATAAAACTCTCGTTCCTCCTCCTCTATCTCCTTGGTCTCTGCCAGTATATTCGCGAAACCAACAATAGCATTTAAAGGCGTACGGATCTCATGACTCATATTCGCCAAGAATATAGACTTAAGCCGATTCGCCTCTTTAGCCTTAGCTAACTCATATTCTTTCCGTTGACGCTCTCGTTCCACCCAGCGCAATTTATCTTGCATGGCGGTCTCATCCGTTATGTCCATCAAGTAATAAAGGATTTTCGCAGGTCTTCCCGCTTCATCATATTTATAAGGGTACGCATACGCTCTCACCCAAACATATTGCCCCTCAAAAAGCTGTCGGTATTGAATACTATATTCACCGATCTCACCCGTAACAATCTTTTCAAAGCCTTGTACAAGTACCCTTTCCCGATCTTCCGGATGTACGATCTCACAAAAATCTTTTTTCGTTGTCAAGTTACTTGCTCTCAATCTGGATTTATTACCTAAAACACGTAAATCCAGATCGATATGCATCTTATCGGTTTTAACATCATATTCCCACAGCAAGGAATCACTGCAACGCATAACCGTTTTCAACTTCGTGAACAGTTCCTCTACTTTCTCCGACTTTTGATATTCTTCCGTCTCATCCGTAAACATTAGTACATATCCACAGATATCTTCAGCCTCTCCTTTCAACGGCACACATTTAATAGACAGACGTAAATTTGTACCTTCCTTTTTTGGGTCTATGTTATAGTACTCATTCGTTTGTATATTATCAAATTCATAATTACAATCGAACACAACCATTTCTCCATGTTTCAGACGAGCGATCTTGTCCTCTGGAAAATTAGGATTCTCGAAAAGATTTATTCCCATAATATCCTTCCGGCTTATAGCGAACAAATTCTCGTCCGTCCTATTGAGATCCACTAGCTGCCCCCTCTCGTCATAAACTTCAATTCCAACAGGTAATTTCTGGAATAGGGCATTAAAGCTCATTTCCTCTAGCATTTTATTACATTGTCCCATCGTCATATTAAATTATAACCACTAATTCCCAACTTTAAATCAATCAAGCAATCTCCTCTATTATTTATACAACAAATGAACTATAATAACGATTGCAGCAGAAGTTTAAAGTTATAGAAATAATATGAAAATCAAACATAATTATGTTGAAAATATATGTTTTCGATATTGAGAAAGAGTCATTCCCGTCCGTTGACGAAAAAAGCGATTCAATGTCGATTGAGACGGAAAATTAGTCAATATAGCGATCTCCTGTATATTTAATCGAGAGTCACGTAGCAACGACTTTACCTCTAACACTATATAGAT
>CECF01044028.1_pt1 | contig 17356 bp, 12 predicted proteins | sample 554751 | NCBI WGS metagenome assembly CECF01 (sample SAMEA3182099, study PRJEB8094) | gut metagenome | biome: human; feature: gut; material: Stool; isolation source: human stools | place: Canada | collected 2012-06-12 | reverse complement strand
GGGTGTGCCAGATTCTAGGAAAGCCGACGAAGTAAGGCTGTATGCCTTACGAGGAGGTTTGACGACGAAGATGGCGCGCACTGCACATTTTCGCTCACATGAGGTTTTTAGAGGTGACCTATTCTTTCGTGACCTGATATGAACTTTTAAGAGCCGAATCAGCGTTGGCTTCGGCTCATAACCAACCTGTTTTGTTAGGAATGCACAATTGAAATCAACATTTGCTGTCAAAATGTACGAAATTGGAGCTGAAATGAATATTTTTGGTCTAAACTACTTGATTTTTGGTTTCGGGTGTGATAATATATAGTCAGAACAAATCAAACAAGTTCAGAACAGTTCAAAAGCAATCAGCAAACAGAAATCAAGAGGATCAGAAAATGTTAACAGAAGAACGTCACTCCATAATCACCGACACCGTGAACACGCGAAAAAGCGTGACGATAGCAGAGCTTTGCAGGATACTCGACGTATCCGCGTCGACGGTCAAAAGAGATCTGAATATTCTTGCGGAGGCAGGAAAGATTACTAAGGTGCGCGGCGGTGCGATCTCCCTTGACGAGAGCTTTTCCGCAGTAGAAAAGAACGTCGAGGAGAAATCCGCGATATGCACCGAGGAAAAGACCGCCATAGCAGCATACGCGGCGTCACTTGTGGAAAACGGCGATTTCATCTTCCTCGACGCAGGAACAACCACTGAAAAAATGATCGAGTTCCTGCCGCAGAAGGACATCACCTTCGTCACCAACGGATTTATTCACGCGAAGAAGCTCGCGCAGAGAGGATTCCGGGTGTTCATCACCGGCGGCGAGATCAAGGCGGCAACGGAAGCGATAATCGGAGCTGAGTGCGTTCTGACGCTCAAGAACTACAACTTCACGAAGTGCTTCATGGGAACCAACGGCATTTCCCTTACCGCAGGATTCACCACGCCGGACGTAAATGAAGCCCGCGTGAAATCCGCGGCGATGGAGAGCAGCCGGAGATCCTACATACTGGCTGATCACTCGAAGTTCGACGAGATAAGCTCCGCGACATTCGCGCAGCTTGGCAAGGCGAACATTATCACGGACAGGCTTTCGAACAGGAAATACGCAGAATACACATCTATCAAGGAGGTCATGTAAAATGGTTTACACAGTCACATTCAACCCGGCTGTCGACTATATCGTGCATACAAAGCAGCTCATAGCGGGCGCTACGAACCGTTCCGACAGCGAGGAGATCTACTTCGGCGGAAAGGGCATCAACGTTTCGATAGTCCTCAGCGAGCTTGGAGTTAAGTCAAAGGCGCTGGGATTCGTGGCGGGATTCACCGGCGAGGCTATTGAAAAGGGCGTTGCCGAGAAGGGAATAGACGCTGATTTCGTCCACCTGAACGAGGGATTTTCAAGGATCAACGTCAAGATAAAGTCCAGCGAGGAGACCGAGCTTAACGGCCAGGGTCCGAAGATAACCGACGAGGCTATACGGGAGCTTTACGCAAAGCTTGACGAGATACAGGACGGCGACACACTGGTGCTTGCAGGGTCGATACCTTCGTCGCTGCCGGCTGATATCTACGAGAGGATACTTGAACGGCTGAGCGGAAAGAAGATACGCGCGGTTGTGGACGCAACAAAGGACCTTCTGCTGAACGTGCTGAAGTACAGACCGTTCCTGATAAAGCCCAACAACTTCGAGCTTGGCGAGATATTCGGCGTTGAGATGAAGTCCGCGGAGGATATCGTGAAGTACGCCGGAAAGCTCAAGGAAATGGGCGCGCAGAACGTCCTCGTTTCAATGGCGGGCGACGGCGCGGTGCTCCTCGACGAGAACGGAAAGACCCACGTCTGCGGCGTGTGCAGGGGCAAGGTCAAGAACTCCGTAGGCGCGGGGGATTCGATGGTCGCGGGATTTGTTGCGGGCTGCGAAAAGGGCGATTACGAATACGCCCTGAAGCTCGGAACCGCTTCCGGAGGCGCAACAGCGTTCTCCGAGGGTCTCGCTGAAAAGGACAGGATATACGAACTGCTCGGGCAGTTAGGCTAAAGACAAAGCAGACTGATTTGGATAAACGGACAGGTTACGGATAACAATAACAGGAGGAAATGACATGAGAATAGTTGACCTTCTTAATAAAGACAGCATTCTTCTTGGCGGCGCACCAACCAGCAAATCAGAAGCTATAGACATGCTGATCGACTTACAGGTAAAAGGCGGGAATATCGCAGACAGGGAAGCCTACAAAAAGGGCATTCTGGCGCGTGAGGCTATGAGCTCCACCGCAGTGGGCGAGGGGATCGCGATACCCCATGCAAAGAGCGAAGCGGTAAAGGCTCCGTCGCTTGCGGCGATGACGGTACCCGGCGGGGTTGACTACGAAGCGATGGACGACGAGCCGTCCAACCTGCTGTTTATGATCGCGGCTCCTAATAACGGCGACGTTCACCTCGAGGTGCTTTCAAGGCTGATGACTCTTCTGATGGACGAGGATTTCCGTGCGAAGCTACTGGCGGCTGACAGCAAGGAGAGCTTCCTGGCGGCTATTGACGCGGCTGAAAGGGAGAAATACCCTGACGAGCCGGCGGCAGCCCCTGCGGCTCCCGCGGAGAGCGGCTACAGAGTACTCGCAGTTACCGCCTGCCCCACCGGTATCGCGCATACCTACATGGCGGCGGAAGCGCTCGAAAAGGCGGGAAAGCGGCTCGGTATCTCCATCAAGGTGGAGACGAACGGCTCCGGCGGCGCAAAGAATATCCTCACCCCCGAGGAGATCGAGAAGTGCGACGGTATCATCGTAGCCGCAGACAAGACCGTTGAAATGGCAAGGTTCAGCGGCAAGAAGGTCATCTCGACAAAGGTATCCGACGGTATCAAGATTCCTGACGAGCTGATAAACCGCATTGTGAACGGCGACGCTCCGGTCTACCATCACGAGGGCGGGAGCGGCTCGGCGGCTTCCTCCACCGGCAGCGAGAGCTTCGGCAGAAAGATTTACAAGCACCTGATGAACGGCGTTTCCAACATGCTTCCGTTCACGGTCGCAGGCGGTATCTTCATAGCGCTGGCGTTCCTGATAGACACTATCGCAGGCGTACAGCCCGGCGACAATTTCGGTACGGTTACTCCCGCGGCGGCATGGTTCAAGACCATCGGCGGATTCGCGTTCAACTTCATGGTTCCTGTGCTGGCGGGCTACATCGGTAAGAGTATCGCAGACCGCCCCGGCTTCCTTGTAGGTCTGGTCGGAGGATACCTCGCAACCACAGGCTCGACATTCGCAAGCGTCGGCGGCGCAATGCCGTCCGGATTCCTCGGCGCTCTGCTGGCGGGCTTTGCGGGCGGCTTCATCATGCTGGGTCTTGAGAAGCTCTGCGACAAAATGCCGAAGGCGCTCAACGGTATCAAGCCGGTACTCATCTACCCGCTTGCCGGACTTGGAATAATCGCAGTGGTAATGTGCGCGATAAATCCGTTTATGGGCATGATAAACACCGGTATCTCGGATTTCCTGAGCAATATGGGAAGCAGCAGTAAAATACTCCTCGGCGCAGTCCTCGGAGCGATGATGTCCATTGATATGGGCGGTCCGTTCAACAAGGCGGCTTACGTATTCGGAACCGCAGCGATCGCGGCGGGAAACTACGACGTCATGGCGGCGGTAATGATCGGCGGTATGGTTCCCCCCATCGCGATAGCGCTCTCTACCACGTTCTTTAAGAACAGATGGACCGAGGAGGAGCGCAAGAGCGGCCCTGTAAACTACATCATGGGTCTGAGCTTCGTCACTGAAGGCGCGATCCCTTACGCCGCGGCTGATCCGCTTAGAGTTATCCCGGCGTGCATGGTCGGCGCAGGCCTTGCAGGCGGACTTTCAATGGCGTTCAACTGCACGCTGATGGCTCCGCACGGAGGTATCTTCGTGTTCGCGGTAGTCGGCAACTGGGCGATGTACCTGGCAGCGCTCGCTGCGGGTTCTATCGTGGGAATGCTCCTGCTGGCTCTGCTCAAAAAGAAAAAGGTATCTGCGAAGACAAAATAATTATACAGAACAAAGGAAAGAGAAATTCACCCGGAGGGGGCGTTCAGCCCCCGTACATCAACACGACAAAGGAGAAATCATCATGGTAACAAAGACAGTAGAAGTAAAGAATGAACAGGGTCTGCACATGCGCCCGGCTGGAATCCTCGCGGCAGAAATGAAGAAGTTCGCGGGCTGCACCGTGACCCTCAAGACCGCTGACAAGACTGCAAAGGCTTCCGCAGTAATGCAGATAATGGCGGCAGGCATCAAGTGCGGAACCCAGGTAGAGATCATTGCAGACGGCGAAAACGAGCAGGCAGCGCTCGACAAGGCAGTAGAGCTTTTCGAGAGCGGATTCGGAGAGTAATATATTAATTCGGAATGCGGAATTAAGAATTCGGAATTATGGTGCCGCCTTCGGCGGTTATTAAATACGTCCCACGAAGTGGGACACATTGATTCCGAATTCCGCATTCATAATTCCGAATTTAACAAGTGGGGTGTTTGTATGAAAAAGTATTCCGGCAAGGGCGTATACGGCGCTATAGCCATCGGAAAAATTTCCGTACTGAAAAAGAATGACGCAGCAGTCACACGCGTGCATGTAGAGGACGCAGCCGCTGAAAAGGCGCGTGTCGAAAAGGCAAAGCAGGCGGCTGCGGAGCAGCTTCAGGCTATTCACGACAAGGCGCTCAAAGAGGTCGGCGAGGCAAACGCGCAGATCTTCGAGATACACATAATGATGCTGGAGGACGAGGACTACAACGAATCCATCGCGAACATCATAGACACCCAGCAGGTCAACGCGGAATACGCCGTAGCCGTGACCTCAGACAATTTCGCAGAGATGTTCGCCGCAATGGACGACGCGTACATGCAGGCGCGTTCAGCCGATGTCCGGGATATCTCCAATCGCATAATCGCTAACCTCACCGGCACTGCGGACAGTTCCGCTGAGTCCTGCGACAGCATGATAGTATGCGCGGACGACCTCGCTCCCAGTGAGACCGTGGCGCTCGACAAGGACAAGGTTCTTGCGTTCGTTACGGCGCACGGCTCGTCGAATTCCCACACCGCCATACTTGCCAGGAACATGAATATTCCGGCTGTAATAGGCATGGGCGATGAGTTCCTGACCGAGATATCCTCCGGAACTCCGGCGATAGTGGACGGCTACACAGGCACCGTGATAGTCGACCCGGACGAGGCGACAGTCGCCGAGTACACCGCAAAGCGCACTTCCGACGAGGAAAAAAAGCGCCTTCTTCAGGAGCTCAAGGGCAAGGAGAACGTCACCGTTGACGGCAGAAAAATCAACATCTACGCCAACATCAGCGGAATCGACAACATCGGCGCCGTGCTGCTCAACGACGCGGGCGGCATCGGACTTTTCCGCAGCGAGTTCCTGTATCTTGAGAACAGCGATTTTCCCACCGAGGAGCAGCAGTTCCACGCGTACAAGCGCGTTCTCGAAAGCATGGCTGGCAAGAAGGTCATCATACGCACGCTGGATATCGGCGCTGATAAGCAGGTAGGCTATTTCGGGCTGAAAAAGGAAGAGAACCCCGCGCTAGGCTATCGCGCTATCCGTATCTGCCTTACCCGCCCCGAGATATTCAAAACGCAGCTCCGGGCGCTGTACCGCGCTTCCGTTTACGGCAATCTCGGCATAATGTTCCCTATGATAACCAGCGTGAAGGAAGTCGAGCGTATCAAGGAAATATGCGAGGAGGTCAAGGCGGAGCTTCGCAGCGATGGCATTGAGTACTCCGACAAAATCGAGCTTGGTATCATGATAGAGACTCCCGCAGCCGCGCTGATAAGCGACAGGCTGGCTCCGATGGTGGACTTTTTCAGCGTAGGCACCAACGACCTGACGCAGTACACGCTTGCCTGCGACCGACAGAATCCCGATATTGAGGAGTTTATCGACACGCACCATGAAGCTATACTCAGGCTCATTGAAATGAGCGCCGAGAACGCTCACAAGAACGGCGCATGGATAGGAATATGCGGCGAGCTTGCCGCAGATACCACGCTTACGGAGCGGTTCCTCAGAATGGGAATAGACGAGCTTTCCGTATCTCCCAGCTTCGTGCTGAAGGTGCGCGACGCAGTACGCCGAACTGATCTTTCCGAATGATATGACTGATTTCTCGCATGCATGTGCGGGGGATCGTTTTTGTTCGCTTTTGTCGCTTTGACCTGAGCAAGTAGTTTTCTGCCGAAAATTGCAGGATACTGGCGCAGTTTAAACGGTAGAATTTGAGGTGTATCGGGAATATCGTCTTGATTTTTCCGGCGGGGTGTGATAAAATATAAATAATAATTTTTCGGCCGGAACTCCAATGGCCTGCAGACAGAAAGGACGCGCTTAAATGCTGAATAGATCGGGAATTATAGGTCTGTGCTGTACGGCGGCAAACAAAGAGCCGTCCAAGCCTATAATCGACGCCATCGCGAAACATCTTGAAAAGACCGGAAGTCACAAAATGCTGGTGTTCCAGTGCTTCGAGGATATGCACATGAACACCCCGACGGATATCGGCGGCGCTTCCGTGTATAAGCTGATAAATTACGACATGCTCGACGCAATGGTCATCGTGCCGTTTTCTATGCACGATCACGCCGTTATCGACCAGGTAGTGCAGGAGTGCATAAAGCATGATGTTCCGCTTATCTCCATTGATATGGAGATACCCGGCGCGTTTACCGTGCAGTTTGGCTACGGAGAAGCGTTCGGAACTATCGTGGAGCATGTTCTGGACGTCCACGGGTGCAGGCGGATAAAGCTGGTTTCAGGTCCTGCGGACAATCCGTTTTCGCAGCAGCGTGTCGAGCGCTGCCGGGAGATAATGCGGCTGCACGGTCTGACTCTGAATGACAGCGACATAATATGCGGCGAATTCTGGGAGAATCCGACATACGAAGCAATGGACAGGTTCTTTGAATCCGGCGAACCGCTGCCGGAAGCGTTCATCTGCTGCAACGACGCAATGGCTATGGCGGTCTGCCTGAAACTTACGGAGCACGGATATTCCGTGCCCGAGGACGTGATAGTGACCGGCTTTGACGGGATAAATCTGGAGCGGTACCACAAACCGAGGCTGACTACAGCTTCCAGGGATCATTCCCAGATCGCGGACACGGTGCTCGGCATAATTGCCAGAATATGCGCGGAGCCGGGTCTGGAGCCTTATAAGGTAGAGCTGAAATACGATCCGGTATTCAGCGAGAGCTGCGGCTGCGGAACAGGGAAGAGCGCGGATCCGAACCGCGTGGTCGCGGATATCATGGAGGACTACAGGAACGCTCTCAACTACGAGGAGTACGTGAACCACATGGAAAACGAGATCGCCGCAGATCCTGCTCCGGGGAACGTTCACAATGTGCTGAAAAAATACTGCCCGGGTAATGCGATGATTTGCCTTACAGAGGAACTGAACCGTTACTTCCACGGTCAGGACGACTCGCTGCCTGCGTTCACCGGATTCGGGGACATGCGGGTTTTCCTGTCGACATTCGAGGGCAGGAGCGACGAGGGAACGGTATTCCCGGCGGCAAGGCTGATACCGCAGCTCGAGAATTCCTTCGGTGCGAACAATACGCTGTTCATAATCCCGCTGCACTTTCAGGATACGGTGCATGGGTACTTCATAACGCATTACGTGCTTGACGAACATCACAACGAGCGGCTGTACACATTCTGTACCAGCCTCAACCGCTGCCTTGAGACGATGTGCGCGCACGAGCATATGAGTATACTTAACCGCCGTCTGGAGTTCATGTTCACACATGACCATCTTACGCAGATATACAACCGGTATGGGTTCTACAATGGATTTCGCAGGAGCTGCGCTGATATCGTCGGCTCCAGGGAGGTCTTTATTGTATCGATAGACCTCAATGATATGAAGTACATAAACGACAATTACGGTCATTCGGCAGGCGACGACGCATTGTGCATAACTTCCGCGGCACTTACCCGGGCTGCGGAGCACTGCGGCGGGAATGCAATATGCTCAAGGTTTGGAGGAGATGAGTTCGTAGCGGCAGAAGTCTGCCAGGGCAGCGCGAAGGAGAAGTCGGATAAGTTCCGCGAAGGCTTTGTGAAAGCACTTGCCGAGCTGAACGCCGCGAGCGGCAGACCGTTTGCGGTGAAGGTAAGTATCGGAGTGTATTCAGCTTCACTTGAGGGCGTGGATTCCATTGATGAGCTGATAGAGCTGGCAGACCGCCTGATGTACTCTGACAAGGCAAGGCACAAGCGCCACCCCAGAAACTGAGCATTTCATGACCTTATATAAGGTAACCTCTAAAAACCTCCTTCACGGCAGATTTCTATGACTTATATCATCTGCTTCGTTGTCAAACCTTGAAATACATACAGTATTCCTGCGGTTTGACGCCTAGCATCTGATATAAGTCATGTACGAAATCTGCTCGTGTCCCGGTTTTTAGAGGTTACCATAAAATAACCCCCGGCATACCGCCGGGGGTTATTTTTGCTTATCAGTTGTACATGTTCTTCTGGAGTACGTTGGTGTAGACCTTTTCCATGTCGGGTTCGATACCCTTGATTTTGAACAGCTCAGTGACGGTCACGAACTTGTAACCCTGCTTCTGAAGCTCCGGGATTATGGTGTCCAGCGCTTCCACGGTCATGGAGTTGCCCTCTGCGTCGTGGAGCAGGATTATATCGCCGTCCTTAGCCTGCTTGAGGATCATTTTAGCGCGCATTTCAGCGGTTACTCTGTCCTCCCAGTCGTTCGCGCCGATTCCGGCGATGAACGGAACGTCGATATTGTCGAACACTATCTGGTGTACCGAAATGTACGGCGGGCGGAAGAACTTCGTGTGTTCGCCGGTTATCTCGTAAACCTTTTCATCGGTGTATTCGAACTCTGCCCTGATATCCTCGGCGGAAAGCTCTGTCATGTTGCTGTGTGTGCGGCTGTGGTTGTTTATCTCGCAGCCGAGGTCGTAGGCGCGCTTTACCGCCTTGGCGCTCTCATCGTTGATGTTGTTTCCGATGAGGAAGAACGAGGCAACTATGTCGTACTTCTCCAGCTTGTCTATAACATCGTTCGTTGTGGTAGCGTTAGGACCATCGTCAAAGGTCAGCGCGATGTACTTTACGTCCTGGCTCATTTCTGTTTCCTCCGCTGTATCGTTTTTTGTGCTGTCTGATGTTCCGGCGGTGATTTCTTCAGTGAGCTTTTCCACTTCGGAAGTTATCTTCTCGATAGTGCTTGAAACGCTTGCAGAATCCGCCGTGCTTTCCGCGCCCTGCGTGGAGTCTGCGGAACTGCCGGACGGCGCTCCCGTGCATGCGGAGAGCATCGTCGCAGCGGTAAAAGCTGCCAGAATTATTTTGATTATCATGTTCGTTTTCATCTTACTTTACAACGATGTTTACAAGCTTGTTCGGAACTGCGATCTTCTTAACTACAGTCTTGCCGTCGGTCAGAGCCTTTATCTCAGGGAGATCGAACGCGAGGTTCTCAAGCTCCTCCTTAGCGCAGTCAACAGGCGCGTTGAAACGAGCCTTTACCTTGCCGTTGACCTGAACTACTATCTCAACGCTGTCCTCAACGCAGAGCTTCTCGTCGTACTCTACCCACTTCTGCTCGTTGAGCACGCCCTCGTAGCCCATTACCTGGTACAGCTCCTCGGTGATGTGCGGAGCGAACGGATTGAGCAGTATCAGCAGAGTTCTGTAGTCTGCGCGGGTCAGAGAGCCTGCGGCGTCTATTTCATTAAGCAGACCCATCATCGTAGCGATGGCGGTGTTGAACTTAAGTGTTTCGATGTCCTCGCTGACCTTCTTGATGGTCTTGTGCATGGAAGCGCGGAGCTTGTCGCTGTACTCGTCGCCGGGAACTACCTTCTCCTGCATAGCCCATACTCTGTCGAGGAAGCGCTTGCAGCCCTTGATGCCGTTCTCCTGCCACGGAGCAGCCTTTTCGAAGTCGCCTACGAACATCTCGTAAAGACGGAGGGTATCGGCGCCGTATTCCTTTACAACATCGTCAGGATTTACAACGTTGCCCTTGGACTTGGACATCTTTGTGAACTCGCCGGGACGCTCGGGGTCCTTGCCGAGTATCATACCGTGGGAGGTGCGCTTCATGTACGGCTCCTTGCAGGGAACAACGCCCTGATCATACAGGAACTTATGCCAGAAGCGGCTGTACAGCAGGTGGAGCGTGGTGTGCTCCATACCGCCGTTGTACCAGTCGACGGGCATCCAGTACTTGAGCGCTTCCTTGGATGCAAGCTCCTTGTCATTGTGCGGGTCGCAGTAGCGCAGGAAGTACCAGCTTGAGCCAGCCCACTGGGGCATGGTGTCGGTCTCGCGCTTTGCGGGACCTCCGCAGCACGGGCAGGTGGTGTTGATGAAGCTTTCAAGCGTGGACAGCGGGCTTTCGCCGGTGTCTGTAGGCATGTAGCTGTCTACTTCCGGGAGCTTCAGCGGAAGCTCGCTCTCAGGCAGAGCGACCCAGCCGCACTTCTCGCAGTTTACAACGGGGATAGGCTCGCCCCAGTATCTCTGGCGGGAGAATACCCAGTCGCGCAGCTTGTAGTTTACCTTCTCGCGGCCCTTGCCGTTTGCGGTGAGCCACTCCTTGATCTTTACCTTGGCGTCCTCGACGGAGAGTCCGTCCAGGAACTCGGAATTCACCATGATACCTGTAGCGCAGTCGGTGAAGGCTTCCTTCTGAACGTCCTCGCCGCCCTTGACTACCTCTATTATCGGCAGGTTGAATACCTTTGCGAACTCCCAGTCGCGGGTGTCGTGCGCAGGAACCGCCATGATAGCGCCGGTGCCGTAGGTCATCAGAACGTAGTCGGAAATGAATATCGGGATCTCCTTGCCGTTTACGGGATTGACAGCGCGGACGCCTTCCAGCTTGACGCCGGTCTTGTCCTTGTTCATCTCGGTGCGGTCGAAGTCAGACTTGCGCGCAGCGGCAGCCTGATACTCGCGGATAGCGTCCATGTTCTGGAGCTTGTCTGCCCACTTTTCAATGATGGGGTGCTCCGGAGAGATTACCATGTATGTCGCGCCAAAGAGCGTGTCCGGGCGTGTGGTGTAGATGGTCAGCATGTCGCCGGCTGTGGTGGTGAAGTCCACCTCGGCGCCGGTTGAGCGTCCGATCCAGTTCTTCTGGGCGGTCTTGATCTTCTCGAAGTAGTCAACGCTGTCGAGGTCGTCGATGAGCTTCTGAGCGTACTCGGTGATCTTGAGCATCCACTGGCTCTTTACCTTGTGGACTACCTCGCCGCCGCAGCGCTCACACTTGCCGTTTACGACCTCCTCGTTAGCCAGAACGACCTTGCAGGAGGTGCACCAGTTGACGTTCATTTCCTTCTTGTATGCAAGTCCCGCCTTGAACAGCTTGAGGAATATCCACTGCGTCCACTTGAAGTAGTCGGGATCGGTGGTGTTTATCTCCCTGTCCCAGTCGAAGGACAGACCGAGGCTCTTGAGCTGAGCCTTGAAGCGTGCGACGTTGTTCTTTGTTACAATGGCGGGGTGTATCTTGTTCTTGATGGCGAAGTTCTCAGTCGGCAGACCGAAAGCGTCCCAGCCCATCGGGAACAGCACGTTGTAGCCCTGGAGTCTGCGCTTTCTGGATACGATATCCATAGCAGTGTAGGGGCGCGGATGACCGATGTGGAGTCCCTGACCGGAGGGGTAGGGGAACTCTACCAGCGCGTAGAACTTCGGCTTGGAGTAGTCGTTTTCTGCGTGGAACGTCTTGTGTTCGTCCCAGTATTTCTGCCACTTGTTTTCAATGGCGGTAAAATCATAACCCATTGTTTTTGTTTCCTTTCAGCGGGATAGTATTATATTACAAATATATATTATACTCTAAATTCCGGCGGTTGTCAATGATTTTGCGCGATTTGAGGAGCGTTCCCGCGCATTTTTCCGCAAAAACACCAGACCCCCGCGATCGCTCGCAGGGGTCTGGTGCTGGTTTGGTTGGTAATTATATGAAAAGGTGCGGTTGTCATTCTAAGAGGCTTTGGTGTTCCCTCCGCCTTACAATTTATATTTTACCCGGGGAAGGTGTATTATATACGTTCACAATGTGAAAATGGAGTAAAAGCTTCGCGTTAATGCTTTTCACGATCCTTAGCAAAAAATTTACAAACCGAGGGTTGATTTCTTGCCTGACAAATGATATAATAAATAGGAATAGCGCAAAAACAGAAAAGGCATAATGCCTAAAGACAAGAACGGAGTGTACAACATGAGAAGAACAAAGATAGTATGCACACTGGGTCCTGCGACCAAGGACGACAAGATACTGCGCGCCCTTATAGACAACGGCATGAACGTTGCCCGCCAGAACTTTTCTCACGGCACGCATGAGAGCCACAAGATAGATCACGACCGCGTAATCCGCATAGCAAAGGAAGCCGGCAAGCCCGTAGCTACCCTGCTCGACACCAAGGGGCCCGAGGTAAGGCTGCGTAAATTCAAGGGCGGCGCAAAGCCCGAGATACTCACCGGAGGCACATTCATCCTCACCACCCGCGAGGAGGAAGGCACGATAGAGCGCGCTTCCATAAGCTACAAGGGACTTCCGGGGGATATTTCCACCGGCACGCGTATCCTCATCGACGACGGCAATGTTATCCTCCGCTGCAACGAGATAAAGGACAACGGCGACGGCACGTCCGATATCGTGTGCTCTGTACTTAACGGCGGCATTCTCTCCGACAACAAGGGCGTTAACGTTCCCGGCGTGAAGCTCTCCATGCCCTACATCAGCGAGGTGGACGAGAGCGATATCCGCTTTGCGGCTCAGGAGAACTTCGATTTTGTTGCGGCAAGCTTTGTCACCTGCGCGGACGATGTCCTGGAGGTCCGCAAGATACTTGAGGAGGAAGGCCGCCCTGATATCCGCATAATCGCGAAGATCGAAAGCGGCGACGGCGTTCGCAACATCGACTCTATCCTGCATGTTGCCGACGGTATAATGGTAGCGCGCGGCGATATGGGCGTTGAAATACCCTTCGAGGAGATCCCGCAGATCCAGAAAATGCTGATAAAGAAGGGCTACAACGCCAACAAGCAGGTAATAACCGCGACCCAGATGCTGGAGTCCATGATAAAGAATCCGCGCCCCACACGTGCGGAGACCACCGATGTTGCCAACGCTATCTACGACGGCACCAGCGCGATAATGCTCTCCGGCGAGACCGCCGCAGGTCTGCACCCTGTGGAGGCAGTGCGCACAATGGCGCTCATCGCTGAGACCACCGAGAAGGCGATAGACTACAAGAAGCGCTTCTACAAGCTTGAGAATCCCGACGTTGTGAACGTATCCACTGCGATATCCCATGCGACGGTATCTGCGGCGATGGATCTCGGCGCTACTGCGATTATCACCGTAACCAAGACCGGCACCACCGCGCGTATGCTCTCGCGCTATCGTCCGGAGTGCCCGATCATTTCCTGCACCACAAGCGAGACCACACTCCGCCAGCAGGCGCTGTCATGGGGCGTTATCCCGCTGATGGCAGAGGAGCGCATGACCTCCACCGACGACCTTATCCACCATGCAGTACAGAAGGCGGTTGAGGCTGATCTGCTGAAAAACGGCGACCTGGTAGTCATCACCGCCGGAGTTCCGCTGGGCGTTTCCGGCACTACGAACCTGATGAAGGTTCACATTGTCGGCGACGTACTTGTTACCGGCTGCGGAGCTACCTCCGGAACCGTTACAGCCACCGCATGCGTATGCAAGGACGAAGCTGAGGCTCAGAAGCTGTTCAATTCCGGCGAGATACTGGTAATTCCGCATACAAGCAACGCTATACTTCCGCTGCTCAAGACCGCCGCGGGCATTATCACCGAGGAGCGCGGCGATGACAGCCACGCCGCTATAGTCGGAAAGACGCTGGATATTCCGGTGATCACGGGAGCTTCCAATGCGACGCAGATACTGCGTTCAGGAACGGCAGTCACCATCGACGCTGAAAAGGGGATAGTCACCAGCGGCGAGCCTAACGGAGACAACGTTTGATTCAACTGAATTTCCTGTTTGGGCTGCGGCGGGGTCATGATTTGCCTGCTAGGTTTTAAAACTTTCATCAGCACCCTATCGGGAGTCAAGGGGGTGTCTCACCCAGTGGGGGAGGCACCCCCAATTTGTTAGCCTTTTTTGAAGCGTTCGCGCCGTGAGCGAGGTAAAATAAAGTCGTAAATGGGAGGCTTGACCTGAAACTTAATTGCTGCCGCAGCAGTTAAAACATTGATCTATAAGCAACAATTTGTCTACCGAAAATCCACATCTCCGTTCTCTGAATCTAAAATTATCAGCAATTTTTTTATTCTACATTTTCTATCTCGCTGTGAATCGTTTCAGAATCTCCTGTGAAACTTTTAACGTTTCATTGTGAAAGTAAACAAAAATTGTTCTGAAAATTCCTACAGACTATTCAAATTTGATAAAAGCTACTTTACAAACGATTACATAAGTGCTATAATAAAGACAACGAAAAACGGATCGGACTTCGTACCAAGGGGGAAAGATTCGGCGAAAGGATAGATGAATTATGAAACTGCAAAATATGATTTCTGACGGCGATAAGGTACAGGTTTACGAGGTTGACGGAAAGGCTGTCAAGGTTTTCAAGGACCCGAACGAACCCAAGAGCGTAGTTCTTTATGAAGCTCTGACCCATACCCGCGTTGAAGAAACTGGATATAATAAGATCCCGGCACTTGAAGAAGTTACCAAGATAGATGGCAAGTGGGCTATCTCCTACGATTACATAACCGGCGACACAATGGCGGATATGCTCAAGAAGTCTCCCGAGAAGGCTGACGAGTACCTTGAGCAGATGGTTGATCTCCAGATCGAGATCAACTCTCAGCGTTCGCCCAAGATCAGCCGCCTGAAGGATTACCTCAAGCGCTCTATCGAGAGCCTGGATATGATCGACGATGTTAAGAAGTACGAACTTCTCACCCGTCTGGAGTCCATGCCGAAGCACGTTAAGCTCTGTCACGGCGAGTTCACACCGGATAACATCATCATCAGCAAGAACGGCGTTTACGTTGTGGACTGGCTTAAGGCTAAGCAGGGCAACGCTTCCGCCGATGTAGCAAAGACCTATCTGTGGTTCTGCCTGAATCATCACACAGAGTATGCTGAGAAGTACCTCAAGATGTACTGCAAGAAGACAGGCACCGCTGTAAAGTATGTTCAGGATTGGCTCCCCATCGTGGCTGCTGCACAGCTCAAGTTCAAGCGCCCCGAAGAGCGCGAACTTCTGCTCACCTGGATAGACATTGCAGATTACGAATAATGAACTTCATACCTTTAAGTTTTTCTCCTAGTGTTTAATTCTTATCGGGCATAAAATCCGCCCCTGCACTGTTTGCAGGGGCGGATCGCTTGATAAATTTCCCCGGGGCTTTCGCTCCGGGGATCTTTTTGTATATCGAACCCCCCCGGCAATGTCGTGGGTTCAAAAAAGCTTTAGCGATTATTGCAGCGACTGTATAACCTGTCAGACGATTAGACAGAATATCAGATTAATGACAGAATGAGCTTTATGAGATTTCTGGGAATAAACCTATGCGATAAAGTCCCCGATGCGAAGACGATCTGGAAATTCAAGAATGACCTTGCAGAAACAGAAACAGTAGACAAATTGTTCTGTATGTTTGACGAGCATCTTGAAAAAGAAGGACTGATCAGCCACAAATGTACGATAGTTGACGCAACGTTCGTTGACGCACCACGACAGAGATACAGCAGGAACGAGAACAAAAAAATCAAAAACGGTGAGATTCCCGAGGAATAGGCATTACACGTGCATGGATGAATATCGGAATCACCAATCTGGTATATAACTTTTGCAGGTACAGTTACTTAAAACGAGCCTCTGCCTGATATGGGGTAACTGTGCCCTTTTTCAACTAAAAGGTAACGATCAAGGTAAAGTTACCATTTCAAAGCATTGCTTGCAGGTCAATATTTGACCGATTATGCTAAATGCCTCTATTGGCCTGTATTTTTGTGGGTTTTTAGAGGTTACCTTATTATGTTAGCACGTTATTATGAAACTTCTTAACAATTGAGGGATAATTTCTCTATAACTAAATAATCGCAAACCAACCGGCATAATGAGTGATTAGTATGTTGGTATTGAAATTTTAGTTGGGCTGTGATATAATGAGGAAAATGGGTGTAAATCTGCCTTATAAATTTGGAGATGGCACATTCTTTATTTAGGAGCAAAAAAGAAATGACTAAAATACTTGTTCTGATTTCTGCGGTGATTTATTTTACAGCCTGTACGGTAAAGACAACGGAAAAGTTGACTGATGTAAGACATCCGTATGGTGTTTTTATCGGAGCAGAAAAGGAAAAACTGTTGTCGCTAAACAACTATGACGTTCTTGTTATTGATGCAGAATTATTGACAGCTGAGAACATTGATGTGATACACCAAAACGGAAACAACGAGATATATTCCTATCTTAATATTGGTTCAGTAGAAGACTTTCGCAGCTATTACGAAGAATTTTTGCCTTTTACCATAGGCGAATACGAGGATTGGGATAATGAAAAGTGGATAGATGTATCATCAGAAAAATGGCAGACACACATCGTTGAAGCAGCGGATGAACTGGTGGATAAGGGAGTTTCAGGACTATTTGTGGATAATACCGATGTTTACTATGTATTTCACGAGCAGAAAATATACAATGCGTTACTAGATATTTTCAACGCTTTTACTGAAAAAGGAATAAAGGTAATTGTGAATGGCGGCGATGTGTTTATAAGTGAAGTAATAAATAATTGCTCTATCCCAACTTGCATAAATGCGGTTAATCAGGAAACCGTATTTACATCAATAAATTTCGATGATAAATCCTTTGGCGAAAATAATTGGGAGAATAGAGAGTATTTTATTGAATATCTTAATGTCTGCAAACAAAACGGTATGGATGTTTTGCTTATTGAATATGGCGCAAACGATAAACTGAGGGAAAAGGTCATGGATTACTGCAATGAAAATGATTATGTATGCTATTTTGCTGACTCTTTGTCGCTTGATTGATAAATAGCCATTTCTCAATCAGACATATCTGCCGTAAATTAAGTGATATGCTGTGTTCGTTTTAGCATACTCAGCTGTAATAGTCAATGCAAAAGGGGAAGAGCGGAGCATTGAGAAATGAATGCACTGGCTCTACCCCAAAATCTGTGTAAACCACAAACGTGCATTAAGTAAAATCAGTAAGCTCAGGTAACATTTTGATGAGTCCAGAGCTTATTCATAGTAACACAAATCAATTGAGTTGTCAATAGG
>CECF01044017.1_pt1 | contig 17452 bp, 19 predicted proteins | sample 554751 | NCBI WGS metagenome assembly CECF01 (sample SAMEA3182099, study PRJEB8094) | gut metagenome | biome: human; feature: gut; material: Stool; isolation source: human stools | place: Canada | collected 2012-06-12 | reverse complement strand
TGGATATACGAAGAGAAAAGCAGATTATTGCTGCGATTGCTAAAGAGTTTCAAAATCAGAACAACACTCTGAAAATCCCCGTTCCCGCGGATGAAGTCGAACAAACCGCCGTTGACCTTGCCGACAGCCTTTCCATGAAATTGTTCATCCATTCCGGGCGCAACGGAGAAGCAGCCTTCATCGGCCGACGGAAAATATGCCTGAAACTTAAGCAGGAACTGGGCGGCAGCATCAAACGCCGCGGCGTTTACACCGTATGGAGCGGAATAAACCGGGCTAACCGTGCCCTGGATATTATCAACGCCGTCCTGCAGGAAGAAATTGACGCCACCCGCAAAAAGAACCAATAATCCTGCCGCCATACAAACACCGCCTGACAACAGACGGTGTTTGTTTTTTTGACGGAGAAAGCTTTTCTTAAAATGGTGCTTCGCAGACAAAAGAACCGGCTCTGGTTAAATCTCCACAAAAGTTATATAATGATGTTTCAGATTGACACCAGCCACTTCCTGAAGATGTGTGAACAGCGCATTCGTCAATAGCACTATTTCCTTTTAGTAATTTACAAGCACTACTGGCTGTTGCCAATGTCCAATTTAACCCAGCTACACTTTTTCCATTACAAATGGTATTAGCCTCTGTTGCAGAGGCCGTTCCTCCTGTAAAAGCCACAGTTCCATGCTGTCCAGTACTGTCAACTTTTACAATAGTCCCTACCGCAACACCGTCTTTAACATAAGTGTCTCCGACTTTATAGGTAGTTGTAGGTGTTGTGTCTCCGGCAATTTTAGCCAGCGTGTTTACGCAACGTATTACACCTTGGAGAGAACAGCTACTAAATGAAACAACTTTTCCTGTTGAAAATGAGATTGCTATAGGATCATTATTCTGATTACCATATACATAATTTCCCGTTCCCAAAGATGTTGCCGAAAGGGTTGCCAAAGTTGCCTCTATTTTATTTTTATTAGCATAAATAGTTTCTAATTCTTCTTTGGTTGGATTTGTCCATTCTCCCTTATTATTTGCCGTATATGAAGAACACTCTGTCCCTGTTACATTGTAAAGACAATCAATACCTGAAGTTTTTTGAGGAGATAAAGCAACAATCTGTCCTGAAGTACTGTAAACCACACCGACAGGTATTTTAGTTGGAATGGGTACGGCAGAATATGTTCCGTCCGAATAGGCAATATCGCCGACGGCAATGGGTTCCCCTTCGCCGGCATTACGATAAGCCGTACAAAAATATTTGCTTTGGTCGAACGGACATTTCAATTGAGCCAGACCGCTGCACTCGTCGGCGGATTTGTCATATCCGAGACTTTCACAGGTAGGGGGCACGGCGCATGTCTGGGCATTTGCGGAAAATGCGGAGAAAGCCGTTGTCAACAACAGCATTGCTCCTATTGTCATCTTACAATTCTTGTTCATGGTCTTTCTCCTTAATCAGTTGTTTTATCTTTCTTCGGGCCCTGCGCCCGTTTTACGGTTTGACCCAGCATCTCAGCGCTCCGCCGCACCAGTAATTGTCCAGGTCATAACTTCCTACTGCACAGCCGACCGCACAATATTTTCCCGAACAGTCTTCCAATGTGCAGCTGACCCCGGCAGGACACTCATCCAATGTGCATTTGTTTTCACAGGTCTTACAGCTGTTGTAATATTTCACCCCGCCGGAAAGGCAGTAATCTCCCGGCGTTACCGGGCCAAGTTCGTCACAGGTCAGGTTATAGCCTGCTTTGCACTGACAGCCGGTATATTTCGTTTCTCCGTTAAACGTGCAGCCCGTACCCCGGCCTTCCGTATTGGCCTCCGTGCAGCTCTCCGTATAATTTGCCGGACAGACGCAGCCGGAATAATATTTTTTTCCGCTTTCAACACAAACGTCATTGGACGGAACCATCGGCTCGGCACAACTCTCTGCCGGATATAAACTGCGGTCGCAGTAACACATAAACTTGCCGCCGCAGCTGTCGCCGCTGACCGTACTCGGATAAGCGCAGTCCTTCTTGTCATGTTGATAGCGGCTGTCGCAGCATTCTTTGAAATATTTGTCGTTATAAGGGCAAAAGAGCGGCGGATTTCCTGCGGAACACGAGGTGAGGGTATAACCGAAACGTTTGCAGTTATCCGTACTGGTGTCGGGAAACTCCGGAGTATTAAAGGTCAGATTGCCGCCGCCGGTAATAAATTGTACGGAAGCAAGCTTGAAAGAATGAACCGGTTCAAGGTCTGCCGTCAGCAAACCCTGAGCCGGAGGCTGAGATTCAAAGGCTTGGTTTTGGCTTGTGTCTATGAGGGAGGTGACCGAAGAAAGTCTTCCGTCCGACAAAGAGGCGCACGCATCCGCCGCCCCAAGAAAGACAGCCGACAGAGCGCTCATAAAAGAACCGATCGTTTTCATGATACACCTCGCAGATATAACTGAATCAAAGCCTGAATACAGGTTAACACAAAGGGCGAGCTGTGTCAATACAAAATAAGGAGACGTTTTCCGTAGGACTAAAGATTATAGATATTTCAGATATAAAAAAACACCCCCTCTCGGAGGTGCTTCTTTTATGACTGTTGCCGCATCCGGCATCTGAACCTTATGCGAGTTTTTTGTAACGCACCCGATGCGGCTGCACGGCCTCATCACCGAGACGGCGGCGTTTGTCTTTTTCATATTCTTCAAAGTTGCCTTCAAACCAAACGACTTGGCTGTCTCCTTCATAAGCCAGAATATGCGTAGCCAAACGGTCAAGAAACCAGCGGTCGTGCGATGTCACGAAAACACAGCCGGGATATTCCATAATACCTTCTTCAAGAGAACGCAGCGTATCAACATCCAAATCATTGGTCGGCTCGTCAAGCAGAATAACATTGGCGCCTTTGCGCAACATCTTCGCCAAATGAACACGGTTGCGTTCGCCGCCGGAAAGCTGCCCGACTTTTTTCTGCTGGTCGGTGCCTTTAAAGTTAAACTGCCCGACATAAGCGCGCGACGGCATCTGCTTTTTGCCCAGCTCAATAATATCCAGCCCGTCTGAAATTTCCTCCCACACGGTTTTGTTCGGATCAAGCTCTTCACGAGACTGGTCAACATAGCCCAAATCAACCGTTTCACCGATTCTGATTTCGCCGGCATCAGGCTTTTCCTGCCCGGTAATCATACGAAACAGTGTCGTCTTACCGGCACCGTTAGGCCCGATAATACCGACAATCGCCCCCTTCGGAACCTTAAACGACAGATTGTCAATCAACAACCGGTCGCCGTAACCTTTGGAAATGCCGTTGGCTTCAACCACCAAATCGCCCAGACGATCCGTCATCGGAATAGAAATATGCGCCTGCGTAATCTTCTCCTTGCCTGATTCGGCCAACAGTTCTTCATAAGCATTGATACGCGCTTTTGACTTGGCCTGGCGGGCTTTCGGATTTTTACGGATCCATTCCAGCTCATTGGCCAAAGTCCGCTGACGGGAAGTTTCCTCGCGAGATTCCTGCTCCAGGCGTTTCTGTTTTTGTTCCAGCCAGGAACTGTAATTGCCTTCATAAGGAATCCCCTGACCGCGGTCCAGTTCCAAAATCCACCCGGTAACATTATCAAGGAAATAACGGTCATGAGTCACCATAACCACCGTTCCGCTGTAATCTTTAAGATGCTGTTCCAGCCAAGCCACCGATTCGGCATCCAAATGGTTGGTCGGCTCGTCAAGCAGCAGCATGTCCGGTTTCTGCAAAAGCAAACGACACAGCGCCACCCGGCGTTTTTCGCCGCCGGAAAGTTTGGTCACATCGGCATCAGCCGGCGGACAGCGCAGCGCATCCATGGCAATTTCAATCGTGCGTTCCAAATCCCAACCGTTGCAGGCATCGATTTTTTCCTGCAGTTCGGCCTGTTCATTGATAAGGTCGTTCATTTCCTCATCGCTCATCGGCTCGGCAAAGCGGGCGGAAACTTCTTCAAATTTCTTCAGCAGGTCACGGGTTTCACCCAAACCGTCCATAATATTTTCCATCACGTTTTTATTCGGATCAAGTTTCGGCTCCTGTTCCAGATAGCCAACCTTGACACCCTCGGCGGCCCAGGCCTCGCCGTTAAATTCCTTGTCCACCCCGGCCATAATTTTTAACAAAGTTGACTTACCGGCACCGTTAACGCCGAGCACGCCGATTTTGGCTCCCGGCAGAAACGACAGCGTAATTCCCTTAAACAGTTCTTTTCCGCCCGGAAAAACTTTGGTTAAATTTTGCATGACATAGACGTATTGATATGCGGCCATTTTATTATCTTGCTCCATATAAATGTAATTGTTGTGTTGTCGGTGAGTATAACGGAAAAAGCGCAAGTTGCAATCTTTATTAATAAGAGCGCTTAATATGCCCGATTGAACTCTCGCCCGAATAAGAAGAACCGGACGAAGAAACGGAACTTTCTGCAGGTGCATTCACCTGCTGCAGCTCAACGCCGGCAAAGCCTGCCGGTTCAATAATCGCCGGAGCAGACTGCCCGGGCACATAATCCGGATTGGAAACCGGAGCACTGTCGGTTCTGAACTGCAAAGCACCTGCCGGAACCCGTCGGTTTGCCCGTTTTTTATAAATTCTCTCCGCCTCGCTACGTCCGTTATCGCCTTTTTTATAAACCAGAGTCGCGTCATAAGGGTTGCGCGGCGTAAAAATCTGTCCGTCAGGCATTTTAATGGTTCCGTCGGCATAAAGCGTCGCCCTGAAAATCAGCTGGTTGTCGAACCGGCGGTTAATCTGCGCACATTCGAAAAAACCGTCCATCTGTTTGGAAATATAAGCATCGGCTTTGGCTTCGTTATAAACCCGCATACCCTCCGCCTGCTGACGGTCGGAAGAAGCCTTGGTAATCAAAATCGCCCTCGCCAGCATTTCAAAAGTGTCAAATTTGGATGCTCCGCAAGCCAGCCCCTGCCCGGAGACAATCCCCAAAGCCTTCACCTCTTCCAGATACGGTTCGGCTGAACGCGCCGTTGCGGCATTTAACAACAAAACTAAAACAGCAAGAACAATCTTTTTCATTTTTCACCTTAACTTACAGCCCTGATTATAAAAACTTTTTGCCGAAAAGCAAACAGTGTCTTACTTTTTTACCAAGTTTCTAAAAATAGAGTTGACAAAGCTTATGTTTTAGAATATGTTGCGGGCAAACATATCGTATAAGGAAATAAAAATGAAAGTCTACAGTTCTTTAAAATCAAAGAAAGTACGCGATAAAGATTGCAAGGTCGTTCGTCGCAAAGGCCGCGTATATGTCATCAATAAAAAGAACCCGAAGCTCAAAGCTCGCCAAGGTTAATATTGATAAGTTTGATTTTGTTTTATTAAAAAACCCGCAGTTTTCAAGCGGGTTTTTTGTTATATCAAAGAATCAGAAAATTAAACCGTAAATTTGATAAAGGCCTGTGCTGCGAAGTAATTTTTGAACGACGTGTACATCTAGTTACACGAGTGAAAAAATCACAAGCATGACAGGCCTTTTGCAAATTTATTCCGGGATGTAAACCGTATGCAGCATATTCGTCCGCCCCTTCTTGCCGAGCGGAAAACCGGCGGTAATAATAATATGCTGCCCCGGTTTGGCAAATCCGTTTTCAACCGCTATCTTTTTGGCAATATCTTCAATCTTGTCAAAGCTCTTAAAGCCCTCTTTATTGACAAAGCTCTTGGCCCCCCAGACAATTCCCATGCGGCGGGCAACTTCCAAATCCGGCGTAATTGCCAAAATCGGCAGATTCGGACGCTCACGAGCCGTCAAAAACGTTGTCAGACCGGAAGACGTATAAGTAACGATTGCCGCAACTTTTTTCAAAACATTTGACACTTCACTGGCGGCAAAAGTAATGGAATCGGCTTCTCCGGCACAGCAGGGCTTCAAACGGGAAGACTGCATCAGCGTATAAAACAGCGGATCGGCCTCAACCTGCTGAATGATATTGTTCATCATCTGAACCGCTTCAACCGGAAAATCGCCGGCAGCCGTCTCTGCCGAAAGCATAACCGTATCGGCACCGTCATAAACCGCGGTCGCCACATCGGAAACTTCTGCCCGGGTCGGAGTCGGCGCTTTAATCATCGATTCCAGCATCTGCGTGGCAATAATTACCGGACGACCATATTTGCGGCAGGCGGCAACAATCTTTTTCTGCATAACCGGAACCGTCTGAATCGGACATTCAACGCCCAAATCGCCGCGGGCAACCATAATAGCGTCCGACAGTTGGATAATATCGTCCAGTTCCTCAATCGCACTCGGCTTTTCCAGCTTGGAAACAATCCAGGCCCGTCCGTTAATCAGGCTGCGTGCTTCGCGCACGTCTTCCGCCTGCTGAACAAACGACAGGCTGATCCAATCCACGCCAAGCTTAAGCGCAAATTCAATATCATCGCGGTCTTTCTCGGTAATTGCCGAAATCGGCAGTTTGATATTCGGCAGATTAACCCCCTTATGGCTGGACAAAGGCCCGCCGACCACCACGGTGGTAACGGCATGCGAGTCGTCGCAATCTTCAACATGAAGCCGGATATTCCCGTCATTCAGCAACAAATCGTCACCAGGTTTCAATGCGGCAAAAATCTCTTTATGCGGCAAATTGACACGGGTCTCGTCACCCGGCGTGCTGTCCATGTCCAACACGAATTTCTGGCCGTTTTTCAATTCGATTTTATCATTCTTAAACAAACCGACGCGAAGCTTTGGCCCCTGCATGTCCGCCACAATCGTAATATGCAGATTTTTCTCTTTCGCCAACTTCCGTACAATATTGTAGCGCTCTTTGTGCTCGGCATGCGTTCCGTGGCTGAAATTGAAACGAAAAGCATCCGCTCCGGCATCAATTAACTGTTCGATTTTTTCCCGGGTCGCGGTAGACGGCCCGATAGTCGCTAAAATTTTCGTACGAGTTTTCTGTGGCATATTATTATATCCTTATGGTTAAACCTTTTCTGAGCGGTAATATAACAACAAATATATTAATAAGCTATTTATTTAAACCGTTTGTCAGACGAATTTATTACTTGTCAAAAAGCTCAGGCTTTGCTAAAGTCTGCGCAAACATATCTCAACGGTTTTTAAAAACAAGGAGTGATAAACATGACTGAAGTTGGCGGCATTGCCGTAGATAGACTGCGTTCCCTGATTGAAAGAATTGAACGCCTTGAAGAAGAAAAAGCGGCAATCGCATCAGATATCCGCGATATTTTTGCCGAAGCGAAAGGCGCCGGATTTGACGTTAAAATCATGCGGACGATTCTCAAATTGCGCAAAATGAACGCCGCTGACCGCGACGAACAGGAAATCCTTTTGGAAACCTACCGCAAAGCATTAGACATGTAAAAAAAAAGCCCCTCAAAAGAGGGGCTTTTTTTTACAACCTCAACACCAAACCGACAATCGCTCCCAGGCAAATATAAACAATCGGGTGCCCTTTAACCCAATGTATCACCGCCAGAAAAGCCAGACCGATAAGCGCATTTTCCCAGCTCACCCATGCCAGCTTGGCAATGGCTATTCCTGCAAACAAAATAAGCGCCAGCACCGCCGGACGAACCCCGCCCAACAAGTCCTGCAAACAGGACGAACTCCCGAAACGGCGCAACAATTTGGCTATCATTACAATAATAATAACCGAAGGAGCCACCAAACCGACGGTTGCGGCCAAGGCGCCCCCGATGCCGGCTGTCGAATAGCCGACATAAGTTGCCATATTAACCCCCAACGGTCCGGGCGTTGATTCGGAAACGGCAATCATATCCGCCAGTTCCTGCGTCGTAAACCAGTCATAACGCGCCGTCAAATCAAACAAAAAAGGCACCGTAACCAAACCGCCGCCAATGGCAAACAAACCGATTTTAAAAAACTCGTAAAACAACAGCCAGTAAATCATTTATGTCTCTCCTGCCGATATTGCGCCAAACCGACAGCCGCCGCCAAAAGTACAATAACAATCGGCGACAGGTTAAAAGCCAGCAGCGCAGCCAAAGCCAGCAAAAAAACCGCCCAGTCCGTTTTCCGCCGTACCGCCTTTTTCCAAAGGCTGAAAACGGCTTCTGCAATTAATGCCGCAACCACAATACGAATACCGACAAAAGCATGAGCAACATACGGATTGTCCATATACAAATTAAGTACATGCGCCAGCGACATAATGATAATCAGCGAAGGCGAAACCATTCCCAGCGTAGCCACAACGGCGCCCGTGCTCCGCGCTCTTTTATAGCCGATGAAAGTGGCTACGTTAATGGCAATAATCCCCGGAGTCGATTGGCCGATGCAATAATAATCCATCAGTTCTTCATCTCTGCTCCATTTCTTTTTCCGCACCAGTTCCGCCTGCAGCAGCGGAATCATCGCATAGCCGCCGCCAAAGGTAAACAGGCCTATTTTGAAAAAAGTCATAAATAAATCCGCTAATATTTTCATATCCGTAAATTTTCCGTTGTTAACGCTCCCTAAACTTACTATATTATCCTTATCTTAAAAACTTTAAATTTCAGCCGGAGGATAAATTATGCTGATAGCCGTTCCCAAAGAGATAAAACCCGGAGAAACACGGGTTGCCGCCACACCGGACATCGTTCAAAAATACAAATTCATGGGGCTTGACGTTCAGGTACAAAGCGGCGCCGGCGAAGCTTCCGGCTTCAGCGACCGAGACTATCTCAATGCCGGAGCCGAAATCAAAAAAAATGCGGCCGACACTTATAAAAAAGCTGACATTATCCTCAAAATATGGGCGCCGGAAGCTGAAGAGGACGGCTTTCTCAAAGCCGGAACCGCCGTTTTTGCCAACTTTCAGGCTCTTACACATCGCGGCCGGATCGAAACCTTTGCCCACCTGGGATTGACCTGTTTCGCCTTGGAATTGATGCCGCGCATCTCCCGCGCCCAAAGCATGGATATTCTGTCTTCCCAGAGCAACCTAGCCGGTTATAAAGCCGTCATCGAAGCAGTTGACAAACTGTCCTCAGCCGTGCCGATGATGATGACCGCCGCCGGCACAATCGCCCCGGCCAAAGCTTTAATTCTCGGTGCCGGCGTTGCCGGATTGCAGGCGATTGCCACCGCCAAACGGCTCGGCGCCGTGGTGTTCGCGTCTGACGTCCGCCCGCAGGTTAAGGAACAGGTCGAATCCCTCGGCGGCAGATTCGTTGAAGTCAAATCCGATGAAAATTTCGAAACCGCCGGAGGTTATGCCCGCGAAACTTCGGCCGAATATAAACAAAAACAACAGGAAGCCGTCGCCGAACAACTGGCCAAAACCAATTTTGCCGTTACCACCGCGCTGATTCCCGGACTGCCGGCACCGCGGTTAATCACCAAAGCCATGCTTTCCGCCATGCCGGCCGGCGCGGTCGTAGTTGATATGGCCTCTTCCGCCGGCGGCAACGTCGAAGGCTCGGAAGACGGCAAAACCGTCGTTATCAACGGCGTTACCGTTATCGGCAATTCTAATCTTGCCGCCTCGCTTCCGGCTTCTGCCAGCCCGCTGTATGCCAAAAACATTCTTAATTTCCTCGATACAATGTATAACAAGGAGGAAAAGAGCCTCAATTACAACTTTGAAGACGAACTGATCAAAGGCACCTGCCTTTGCTATAACGGTAAAATGATTCACCCTTCATTCACGGGAGCATAAAACATGGACATCTGGACCTTATTAACAATTTTGACTTTAGCCTGCTTTGTCGGCTATTTCGTCGTCTGGGGCGTCACTCCGGCGCTGCATTCGCCGTTGATGAGCGTTTCCAACGCCATCTCCGGCATCGTCATCGTCGGCGCTTTGATTACGGCAGGCATTTCGGAATTTAACGATTCCAAAACAATGGGACTGATTGCCGTTTTTCTCGCTGCAATTAACATTTTCGGCGGTTTTGCCGTTTCCCACCGCATGCTGCTGATGTTCAAAAAGAAAAAAATCAAAAATTCGGAGAACAAATAATGACACACGCATACTTATCCCTCGCCTATCTGCTCTCCAGCATTTTGTTTATTTTTTCAATCCGCGGATTGGCTTCTCCCGAAACGGCCCGCCGCGGCAATCTGTTGGGAATGCTCGGCATGGCTCTCGCCGTTTCGGTCACCATGTATTCGCCGTTGGTTTCCGATTACAAATGGGTGCTGCTCGTCATCTGTCTCGGCGGAATAATCGGAACCTGGAGCGCTCTGAAAGTCAAAATGACCGCACTGCCGCAGATGATTGCCGCGTTTAACGGCCTGGGCGGTCTGTCCTCGGTTTTCATCGCCGTCGCCGAGATCATGGCCGGTGCAGACACCTATCTTGAAACCTCTCTCGGCCTGCTCATCGGCGCCGTCGCTTTTTCCGGGTCGGTTATTGCCTTTGCCAAACTGCAGGGGCTGATGTCGGCCCGTGCGGTTATTTTCCCCGGACAGCAGCTGCTGAACCTGCTTTTGGGACTGGGCGTCATTGCGGTTTGCGTTATGTTTACCCTGAGCGGCAATCATCAGCTTTTCTATATTTTGGCAGCCCTGGCAATCATCCTCGGTTTTCTGCTTGTTCTGCCGATTGGCGGCGCCGACATGCCGGTTGTCATTTCCGTACTGAATGCTTATTCCGGATGGGCGGCTGTCGGCATCGGCTTCTCGCTCAATAACGTTCTGCTGATTATCGTCGGTTCGATTGTGGGTGCCAGCGGCGCAATTCTGTCTTATATTATGGTAAAGGCAATGAACCGCTCGCTGACCAGCGTTATGCTCGGAGGTTTCGGTACCGAAACCTCCGGCAGACAGACACAAAATGACGGCATCATAAAAGTCGCTAAAGCCGGAAATCCCGAAGACGCCGCTTTCATCATGGAAAACGCCAACAAAGTTATCATCGTTCCCGGTTACGGCATGGCCGTCGCTCAGGCGCAGCACATTGTTAAGGAAATGGCCGCCGACCTCCATGACAAATACGGCGTTGAAGTCAAGTTCGCCATCCACCCCGTTGCCGGCCGCATGCCCGGACATATGAACGTTCTGCTGGCCGAGGCCAATGTTCCTTACGACGATGTCTTTGAACTGGAAGAAATCAACCGCGAATTCGCCACCGCCGACGTTGCCTATGTTATCGGTGCCAATGACGTCACCAACCCTCAGGCAAAAACCAATCCCGATTCGCCGATTTACGGCATGCCGGTTCTTGACGTTGAAAAAGCCAAAACCGTCTTCTTCGTCAAGCGCTCTCTGGCTACCGGCTATTCCGGCGTGGAAAACCCGCTTTTCTATGCCGATAATACGATAATGCTCTACGGCGACGCCAAAAAAGTCACCGAAGAAATTGTCCGTACTCTGGAAAAGAACTGAAACAAAAAACCTCCCGCACCGGGAGGTTTTTTTTTACAACATCAACAGCAGCGCTATCGCCAGCACGGCATACAGCAGAAGCCCCCTTAAAAACATTCCCGCTACTTTAAAATCAGCGCCGGAAGGAATGGCATTCTCAATAATAATTGTCTGTAACAGCACATAGAGAATATAGTTAAAAAACGTCGGCGCCATCAGCGGCAAAGCATAACGGTTAATGTAAAAAGCGATTGGCAGCAACAGAAGCGGCGCCATCGCCGAAGGAACCGCATTATAAAAGGTGATATTGCTGAAACCGACGCTCCCCATCACATAATCGCCGTCCAGATTACGCTGCGGAAAAATCGTAAAATTAACCGGCCGGGCATTCAGCAGCGAACCGACCAGATAATGCATCAACTCATGCAGAAAAGTTCCCGGAATATTCACCAGCGCACTCATCCACATGCTGGAATAAGTCGCATACTTGAACCGCATCAGAATAATCACCAGCAGAATCAGATAAAAACGGTTGTCAAAAAAGCTCCGCAGAAACTCCGGACTGTTCACAAAAGCGGAAACCTTATAAAACACCTGCCACAAAATGTTCATCGGCCCTCCTCTTTACTTCAAAACCGTCAGTCCGGCCAGATATGTGTTCAGCAGCAGTTTGCACAGACTTTTCTTGTTAATTTTGCTGAAATTGTCCAAGGCGTTGGTCGTTAAAAACGAACTCATTGAAAACAGCGTCAGCCACAGCACCTGGCGCGCCAGCTGCCGCTCTTTGACTTTCAGTCCGGCATAAACCTTCTCAAATGCGGGTTCCCAGATTTTGGTTACCGCAACCAGTTTGCGCAGATAAGCTTTCGGCAGTTTGCCATATTCTGCATGCAGGTGGAAGTTATACAACAGGAACCACAGGTTTCGATTCGCCAGCACAAACGCGACAAAAGCATCCAGATAGCGGTTCAGCATTTGATATGAGCTTTCGCCTTTCGGGGTTTTCAGCATATAGCGAACCAGTTCGTCCAGCGTCTGCTTGTTCTGTTCCAGCACAAAGTTGTCCATTGTGCCGAATTGGTTGTAAATCGTACCGACTGAATAAGCCGAGGCCTCGGCCAGTTTGCGGGCGGTCAGATAATCTGCACCTTTTTCTTTCACCAGCAAACGCCCTTTGCTGATGAGAATTCTGCGGATATTGTCTTTTGTAATTGTCATCTTATATTAACTTAATATTTGTAAATATGATTTATATTAAAACAAATTTGAACACTGTTCAATTTCTTTATGAAAAATCAACAAGGATAACATGATGAAAAAAGAATTATGGCTGTTCGGATTAATGATTTTGCCCGCCGTTTTCACATACGGCACAAGCCGGGCGCAAAACAGCGGCGACTTTTATGACTCTCTCCTCATCTCTGACGAGTTGAAAACCGAAGAAAACGCCGAGGAAGCCAAAGACAGCGCCGGGCGGCTGCTGGATGCCAAACCCCGTGAAATCAAAATTGATTCGCCGCTGCTCCGTTCTCATCAGGAAAAACTCAAAAAAGCCAAACGCGCGCAGCTGGCCAAAAAGAAAAACAAGACTCTGGCCGAAAACGAACCGGGCCCCTTCGGCCTGGCGTGGGGGGCGACTTATGACGAAGTCAAAAAAGAAGGCGTATCGCTGTCAGCCGTCGGACAGAAAGACTACGTCAATAACTTCAGCGCCACGCATCTTCCCAAAAGCGTCAAAACCTTCCGTGAAGTCATTCTCACTTTCGGCATCGAAAACGAACTCTGGCGGATAATCGCCTACGGTAATCTGCTGCAGGACACTCCCTCTGCCGAAAAAGTGCTCGACCTTTACAACCAATATTACAAACTGCTGGAGCAAAAATACGGCAATGCTCAGCAATTTTACACCCCTAAGGTAATCAACGTCGATCAGCCCGTCGGCAACGGCAAAACCGAAACCGTGCAAAAAGAACAGGCCATCGGCAATCCTGACTTTCTAAAAGAACTTCAAAACGGCGAAGCTTTCCTTTATGCCACTTTTGAAAACGGCAAAGTCGGCGCCGCCCTCAGCGTAAATGTTGACGGCAGCGGTCAAAGTTACATTACGGTAGAATATAAAAACCTCACCATCATGCAGGCCCGGGAAAAAACAACCTTGGATGCGCTCTAAATTCAGAAAGGACTATAACAATGACTAAAATCAGTTTTTGCGGCATCTCGGGCAGCGGAATGAGTGCGCTGGCGCAGATTCGCCTGCATCAGGGCTATGAGGTTCGCGGCTCCGACCGCAGTTTTGACCAGGGCAAAGACCAAAGCAACAAACAAGCCTTGGAAAAGCTCGGCATTAAAATCTATCCGCAGGACGGTTCGGCAATTACCGACGACCTTGATGTCCTCTATGTTTCCACCGCGGTCGAAGACACTATCCCCGACGTCAAAGCCGCCCTCGGTAAAAATATTCCCATTCGCAAACGCTCCGATCTGCTGGCCGACATTTTCCACGGTTACGGCCACAACATCGCCGTCGGCGGAACCAGCGGCAAAACCACTGTTACCGCAATGATCGGCTATATTCTCGACCGTCTCGGACAAAAGCCCTGTATGATTGACGGCGGCCTGTTGCTTAACTACGCCGACAGGGAGGGAATTCCCAACATCATCTACAACGAAGGCGACATCTGCGTTATTGAAGCCGATGAAAGCGACGGCTCAATTGAAAAATATCACCCCTATGTTGCGCTGATTAACAATATCTCAATCGATCACAAACCGATTCCCGAGCTGCAGAAACTGTTTCAGGATTTTGCCGACCGGGCCAAACAAGGCGTGGTTGTCAACGCCGACTGCGAAGCCTGCCGGAACATCAGGCATCCCCACAAAAAAACGCTGACTTTTTCCATTGAAACCAACAAAGCCGATTTTTGGGCTTACAACATCGAAGCCCTGCCGCACGGCACCAAATATTCAATGGACGGCAAAAGTTTCACGCTGAACCTCATCGGACGTTTTAACGTCTCCAACGCACTGGCCGCCATTGCCGCCTGTTCCTTGCTGGGAATTGACAAATTTGACGCCGCACAGGCGCTGGAAGGTTTCCTCGGCACCCATCGCCGATTGGAAGTTGTCGGTACCCGGAACAACATTACCGTCATTGACGATTTTGCTCATAACCCGGACAAAGTCAAAGCTTCCGTTTCGGCTTTGAAAAGTTACCCCGGACGGCTGATTATGATGTTCCAGCCGCACGGCTTTTCACCGATGCGGATGATGGGCCGGCAGATTATCGACGAATTCTGCGCCCAAATGAGCGATGAAGACATCTTGCTTATGCCAGAAATCTACTTTGCCGGCGGCACCGTAACCCGAGACATTTCCTCCCGTGATCTGATTAACCGGGCTGTCGAAAACGGCAAACAGGCCCGCTATTTTGACAATCGGGAAGCGGCCGGAGAATTCATTCTTGCCAATGCCCGCCCCGGCGACCGCATTGTCATCATGGGCGCCCGCGACAATTCTCTTCCCGGTTTCTGCCAGACTATTCTTGAAAGGTTGAAATAATGTTCAAATTGCAGGAGGGTGATAAAATCGGAATCATCACCCCTTCAAACTTTCTTGACTATCAAACGCCGCTTGATCCCGAGTTAAAAGCATCGCTGGCACATAACCGCGGAATAAACCCGCGGGATGCCGCCGACCTGGCGGTTGAATATCTGAAAAGTCTCGGGCTGCAGCCGATTCTCGGAGAACATGTTTACGATAAATTCAGACACATGGGCGGCACGCCGCAGAACCGTGCCGACGACTTCAATAAATTTATCCGCAATCCGGAAATTAAAGCGGTTTTCTGCAGCACCGGCGGTGCGGGCGCCCAATATATGCTGCCTTACCTTGATTACGAAAATCTCAGAAAGAATCCTAAGCCGATTTTCGGTATCAGCGACGCGTCCACATTGCAGATTGCCGCCCAAAGTTTAAGCGGCTGCCCGTCATACAACGGTTTCAGCTTGGCTTACGATTTCAAATACGGCAAAATCCGCCCTCAGGCCGACATTGACCTGAAAGCAATAATCTCCGGAAACTACCACAAAGTCTCCGGCGGCGAAACGGTTATCCCCGGCTGTGCCGAAGGTACCTTAATCGGCGGTTGCCTGAGTATGCTCCGCAATCTGGCCGGAACACCTTATTTTCCAGATTTCACGGATAAAATTCTGCTGATTGAAGACATCGGCGAAAGAACCTACCGCATTGATTCCATGTTGCAGCAAATCAGGCAGCAACCGGGATTTAACAAGCTGAAAGGGTTGGTTTTCGGCGGATTTAACGGCTGCATTATCCGTTACGAGGAAGACAACACCATTGACCAGATTATTGACTACTTCTGCGGTGACTTATCCATTCCGACAATAAAACATTTCCCCTGGGGACATTTTGAAGAGCGGAGAATCGTCCCTCTCGGCATCCGCGGAAAACTGAACGCCGATACCTGCACGCTGTCTTTCTAAAACAGCACATTCTTAACATACTGCCAGTCGCGTTCCAACAGCCAGAAAACCAGCTTATGATACTGGGAAACGCCCAGCCACAGCTTACTGTTAAATGCCAGCATCATCCCGATCATCCACAAATTGGCACCGGGCAGAAACAAAAAGCAGAATTTATAGGAAACCTTCGGCAAATCCGTCTGCTTTTCATGTATCTGCGAAGCAACCGTATCAACGTGATAGGCGATAAAATAGCCCATCAATCCGTTCATAATCAAACTGTTTGCATATTGTCCGAACAGCGGAACCGCCAGCATAAAGAAAAAGGCGAACAGAGGAAAAAAATAAGGCGCAATGATAATCAGCCAGTTTCCCTCGCCTTCAAAACTCATCGAACCGCCGGAATCATCCCCCTCCGCTTTGATATGCTTAACCTTATGCAATGTCAGCACCGCAAAAAAAGCATGGGTCAGTTCATGGGCAATAATCTGCATGCTGGCTTTAACCGACGCATCGGCCATTGTCCGGGAAATAAAATAAATAAAGAAACCGGCAAACATCACCAGATATTTAGGCTGCCCGAACTTAAACCACGACAGCGATTGAAACAATGCCGGCAAAGTCACCAGCATAAACAGGGCGGCCGGCCATTTCAGCATTTCAATAAAACGATTCAGAGCTGTCTGCATCTTTAATCCTCCGTTTATTTGCCTGCGAGAATAACGCACTTCCGCATAAAATTCATCAAATTTAACACACCTATCAACATAGGACTTGTAAATAAAGAGTTTTGCGCTAATATAAACTCAATAAAACTGCTGATTTAAGGAAGATGCAATGGATAACAAAGATTTTGACACCTTTGATTTTTTGATTAATGATGAAGACGAGGTTATGCTTCTGCTCTACCAGCGCGAAGGCGAACCGTTAAATCCGCATATTGAATTGGATGCGGAAGAAAAATCCGCCTTATTATATCGCAACGACGATGACAATATCTTCCTGAGCGACATCAGCGATGAAGTTTTCGACAGCCTTCAGGATGCCGATAAACTTTTGGTTTGCGAACTTTCCCGCGATGAAAAAGATGAGGATGCCCAAATCGTCCACGCTTACGAAGCCGAAATCAGCGACTAATATACTATTAAGAGATACCAACCTGCAGCTCCTTCTTTTGAGGGAGCTTTTTTTACTTCACCTGCAATAATTAAGATCAGCTAAAAAAATGCGGAGAATGAGCCATATTGTAAAATTAAAAGGGGAAAGTACCGCAGCGTACATTTTAGTACGTGAGCATTTTCTGACAACGTAAAACCGTTCCAGTTATCCGTTCTAATACCAAAAGCTTGGCTGGCGCGTATAAATAGAGTGATTTCCAGATGCAGAAAAGCGGAGCGTACATTTTAGTACGTGAGCATTTTCTGACAGCGTAAAATCGTTCCAGTTATCCGTTCTAATACCAAAAGCTTGGCTGGCGCGTATAAATAGAGTGATTTCCAGATGCAGAAAAGCGGAGCGTACATTTTAGTACGTGAGCATTTTCTGACAGCGTAAAATCGTTCCAGTTATCCGTTCTAATACCAAAAGCTTGGCTGGCGCGTATAAATAGAGTGATTTCCAGATGCAGAAAAGCGGAGCGTACATTTTAGTACGTGAGCATTTTCTGACA
>CECF01028254.1_pt1 | contig 17628 bp, 17 predicted proteins | sample 554751 | NCBI WGS metagenome assembly CECF01 (sample SAMEA3182099, study PRJEB8094) | gut metagenome | biome: human; feature: gut; material: Stool; isolation source: human stools | place: Canada | collected 2012-06-12 | reverse complement strand
AAAAAACCCGCTGCCGCTCCGAACACCGCCGGCCGCTTTCATTTCTCCGCACCACCGCGGTCACTTCTGCCCCGTCATCCGATACCCGAACACAAAGCCCCCGCCGACGACAATACACACCCCACAAAAACCTCACGGCTCGGTCAAACGGCACCGACCGATACCCGAACACAAAAAAACCCGCTGCCGCTCCGAACACCGCCGGCCGTTTCCGCTTTCTCTAAAAAAACCGCAGCGCTGCCTAAATGCCATAGTTCAGCGCCAACCACCGCCGGCCGGCGCACAACACCACCTCACACAACCTAACCCGAATATCTCCGGCCGCCGCTTTACGGCATTTTTCGCTCTTCGATGTCTTTAAAGTACTGCACGCTGTCGGATTTCAGTTCGCTCACTGCCGGCTCGTCACAGACAATGATCCCGTAGCGGTGCATTTGCAGAATGCTGACCGGCCACATATGGTTGACCCCGCATTCGATCGCATGATGCAGCGCCCGCGCCTTCTTCGCCCCGGTGGCCATGATCATCACTTCTTCCGCATCCATAATCGTCCCCACGCCGACGGTTAAAGCCATCGTCGGCACCCGGCTTTCGTCATTGTCAAAAAAGCGGGAGTTGGCCTTAATCGTGTCGCGGGTCAGCGTTTTTACGCGGGTGCGGGAAGCAAGCGACGAGGCCGGTTCGTTAAAGGCGATATGTCCGTCCTCGCCGACACCGCCGACAAACAGATGAATTTTGCCGTATTTGCGTATTTTTTCCTCATATTCGGCACATTCCCTGCCGAAATCACGGGTCATGCCGTTCAACAGATTGACGTTTTCCGGCCTGATGTCAATATGCTTGAAAAAATTCTCTTCCATAAAATAATGATAGCTCTGCGGATGCGCCGGCGGCAGACCGATATATTCGTCCATATTGAAAGTTACCACGTTGGCAAACGAAAGTTTGCCCTCTTTCACCATTTCGATCAAAAGCCGGTACATGCCGAGCGGCGTCGACCCGGTCGGCAGTCCGAGCACGAAGGGCTTGTCCTTAGTCGGCCGAAAAGCCTTGATTTTGTAGGCCACATAATTGGCCGCCCACAAAGAACAGTCGTCATAGTCTTTTTTGATAATCACTCTCATGCTTTTTTCTCCCGTACGAACTTGCCGCCGATCATGGTATCGACCAGGTTGAAGTTCTTGTCCATAATGTTTAAGTCCGCCGCATAACCGGGAACAATCATTCCCCTGTCGCTTTGTTTCATAATCCGCGCCGGATTGGCCGACGCCATCCGCACCGCGTCTTCCGGCTGCACGCCGTATTCGATCAGATTGCGAAAACCGTCAAGCATGGTAATACCCGACCCGATAATCACGTCGTCGGCCTTACGCTTGAAACATTTGTCAAAGTAAAAATCGGCATCCGCCGGCGGCATGGCACGGGCATATTTCAGGGCATCGGTAACCAGCACCAGCTTGTCAGCCGTTTTGTTCTGCATCAGAAGCCTGATCAGGTTGGGATTGGTATGCACGCCGTCGCCTATGAACTCGCAGGAAATTTCCCGGTGGATCAGCCCGGCACCGACCACTCCCGGTTCCCGGTGATGCAGCGGCCGCATGGCGTTGAACATATGGGTCAGGTGCATAATGTTCACCTGCATGCCCTCAATCATCTGCTCATAGGTGGCGTCGGTATGCCCGGCCTGCAAAATGATGCCCCGTTCAATGCAGTAAAGCGCCAGCTCCCGCATGTTTTTTAATTCCGGCGCCACCGTCATATTGATGATTTTGCCGTCCGCGGCCTTATAAATCCGTTCCATCAGAGCCAAATCAACCGGCGAAATTCCTTCGGCCGGCTGTCCGCCGATCCTCGCCGGCGACAAAAACGGCCCTTCGAGGTGGATTCCCAAAATCCGCGCGCCTTTTTCCCGTCCCATCGCTTTTAAAATGGCCCTGATCTTCATCATCAGTTCCGCCTCCGGCGTGGCACTGATGGTCGAGATAAAGGAAGTCACACCGAAACCGGACAGAAACTCCGACAGCCCGAGGATCGATTCCGCCGTCATATCGTCGGTGCTGAAACCGCCGCTGCCGTGAATATGGGTATCGATAAAACCCGGAACGATATTTGCCCCGAGCATATCAATAACCCTCACTTTGGGAGAAAACTCTTTTTGCCGGAATCTTTTTTCGTTGTAAACATCGGCAATTCGGCCGCCTTTAACATAAACCGCACAATTTTTCATCACCGAAAAACCGGTATAAACGGTTGCGTTATGCAGACATACGGCGCCTTCCATGCCCTGAACACTCCATAATTCTTATGCTTTGCATTATGCCCCGCAAAAGAATTTTTGTAAAGCTTTAAAACCAGGAAAACTGTCTTTTGCTTTCCGCCTTCCCCGCGGCCGCCATCGTCTCCGGCTGATCCGTTCCGCGGTTCCGGCTGTTTTCTGACGTTTAATTTGCCCTGTGTTAACCGTCTCGGTTTCAACGGCTGCACATTTTACATGCCATAAACGCAACAAACAGCCGGATATATAAACATATTTTACAACAAAAAAAGGCTGCCTATTGACAGGCAGCCCTTTTTCAGTCAACAAAGCTTTTCTCGATTTTTCAAAGCTTTTTCCACTCACGGCAGAATTCTTCCAGCTTTCCGTTGAAAACCATCGGCAGCAGCAACAACAACATAACCGACAGTATTGCGACAATAGGAATGATAAAACTCCAAATGCCTACTTCCGCAAACAAACCGACCACCGCCAAAACGACGTAAAACACGGCCAGAACCGTCAGAAGTCGGGAAACACGCTTATACCAGATTTTCCATACGGGAGAATCCGCTGTGCCGAAATACACAAGTACGCCGATAAGCAAAAGAAATATCAAAGCGCACAAAAAGTAAACAAAAGCAATAATAAAATTCATAGATTTAAGTTTTAATAATTTCCGATTGACACAAATTCAAACATAAAAAACGACAAAAAACAACTTCTTTTTTCAAAAACCTGCCGCTCCGCCTTTTCCATGACGCTTTTCTTCAAAAAAACGGCAAAGAACGATTGCAAATAAAAATTCCGTCGCTACATAAAAAAACGGCATTGCCATGAAGGAGCAAAAATCATGAAAAAACTATTCTTTTCCGTTATCTGCGCCGTCTTCGCCTGTTTTGCCGCCCGGGCGCAAAATACCGAATACCGGCTGAGCACTCACATTCTTGACATCGGCACAGGCATGCCGGCGCCAAACGTCGCCGTCAAATTGTTCAGACAGTCCGCCGGCGGCGAATGGACGGAAATCGCTGACGGAATCACCGATTCAAACGGCCGAATTGCCGATTTTCTCCCTTCGGACCAAAACAATTCGGGAATATTCAAACTCCGTTTTGCCACAAGCGACTATTTCGCCCGGCAAAAACAAAACTCCGTCTACCCTTATATAGAGGTCGTCTTCAAAATCGAAAACAACGACCGCCATTACCATATTCCGATCACCGTATCGGCCAACGGTTATTCGACTTATCTCGGGAACTGAAATCCCGTCCGAACTTCAATCTGCCATAAAATCAGGATGGCTTCTGACACCGCCCGTTGCCGACAAGATATGAAAACTTCAACAAAAATTCCCGATCCCGTACCTTTCGTTTTTTGTACGTTTTGCTTTTTCCGCTTTATTGGGGAGAATTGCCTGTCAGCCTTTTTCTTCCCCAGGCAATTAATAACGAACACGGGATTCCCCAATTACAAAACATATTAAATATATCCGCAACCTTGTTAACAGTTTCATCAGACCATTCATACACGGTGGCGGCAGGCGGCAGAAAAACAATACCGGCAATCATAAAATACGGCACCCATCCAAACGAAACCAAATAATACGACAGCACCGGATATTGCCTAAAAGCATGGCTAATCACAGACGGGACCTTGTTAAAAAAGAGAAAAAACAACAAAATAACAAAAACTCCGGTCAACAAAAAAGAAAAGCTTTCTGCGATCGGATTTTGAAAATAAGCCGGAGGATAACTCAAAACAGTATATACCCCGCCTGCAAACAATGCTTCTTATGAATACAGTTTCATAACTAACACACCTTGTTTTCTTTGAAAATTGCCCCTTGTTTTGGTAACTTTGTTTATAAGCGGTCACACCGTACGCCCCCCCCACGGTTCCCGCTGACTGTATTAAAAACTTTTCTCTTCACATTCCGCTTTAATATTATGAATATATTTTCTTACGGCTTCCCTTATATAATAAGCTGCTTCCGCTTCAGCGCTTTCACTACACACTGCGGCCATATGATTCTCGGCGGCAAAATCACTTGCCAGCATATTATCGTAAAAATAATCATAGATTGATTTGGTCAAATTTTTAAAATGCGCTTTAACTTGTTTATTATTTTTAACATAAAAATTGTCAAAAAGCTTGTCTGCAACATCAATCATACATCTGGCACTGGCACGATGAGCCTGAATCAAAGCTTCCGATGAAACAACATCGTAATTTCCTTTACAATCATCAAGCTCCTTTTCCAAACGGGCAATAACCGTTGCATTCTCATTTTCACAGTGTTTCTCATAAGCAAACGCTTGAAAGGAAAACAGACAACATAAAAGCAATATATTTTTCATTTTATCCCCTTGCTACATACCATTATAATACATTCGATACTTTTTATTCAGGTAATACTCAAGTTTTGATTTGTATAATTTATCAAAATCTCTTTGATTACTGTAATGATTTGCCGCACGATTATACCAACTTTTCAAGTTGTTTATATTTTGGGGCTTTGCATCTACCGTATTAAAATAACTGTTCATTCTTTTTTGAAGAAATAAATCATTAATCTTAACAGCTTCATCATCTGATAAATTATTAATTTTTTCAGCTAAGCAGTCAGAAATAACCATATTGCGGGGAAGAGCAGTATTAAAATACTCATTGACAGTATCAGCCAACAATTTTCCCGTATTTGTTCCCTGATTAATTTCTCCGTCAAAAACACTTCGCGCTATCATCAAATTTTGCAGAGCTTTAATGTTATAAGCCTGATAGAATCTTTCATTCAATATTTGCCTTGCCTGTTGATGTGTCAAATCTCTGACATCTGCTGGAAAACCAATTCCTTTTTTTTATGAACTTTTCCAATGGTTATACTCATCTAAAGTAGCCTGAGTAACCGCAAAATTGGTAGGACCACCACTGTCATTTGTTCTGTTACTGTACCCGCCCTCAATTTGATGCGTATTTTTTCTGCCGTCATCCCCCCAATAAACATCATCAAACGTAATTTGTGATTTAACACCTGCGTCACTTATCATGTTGTTCACATTATTCTGAGCTAACCGGACAATCAAAGCTGCCGGCGATGTTTCCGGATATAATCTTTTAACACGATCCGATGTCTCAAATGAGGGAGCAAAATCATTTCTGCTTTGCGTCGGCATCATCATCGCCCGCTTTTGAGCGGCATTTTGAATACTTGTATCCGGAACAGGGGTAAATTGTCTTTTTTTGATGTTATTTTCTATATTTGATCTGCCGAAACCGTAATTATCGGCGGAATTTTCCCAAAAGCCTGTGCCAAGCCGCGGATAATTTTCATCAACTCCTTGCCGGTTAAAGTTTTCGAAAAGTTCCTGCTCTCTTTCTTTTCTTGCCGTTTGATACAACAATTCGTCACGGAGGCTGAAACCACTGTGATCAACACCGTAACCGTCCGTCTGATCGTCTTGATTAAAATATCCTGACCGCGACTGATATCGCGGATACATATCCATATATTTTCCCCTTTTGATTATTAATATACACACAGCGTATCGTGCTTTTACAAAAAAATGCAATCATTATTTGTTTTGTTGAGGATAACAATTTTTGAAAAAGGATTTCCATCTCTCCTCCCGCCAACGAAAACTTTGTTTTCAGCTAAATACCACATGTATCAAAATGAAAAATTCACAACATCTCCAGACGCACAACCGATGACAAAATTTCACATATGCCCCAAAACAAAATCAACACCCCTGCCGGCCAAACCGGCCGAGCACCCGTATCCGGCCCGCCTTAACCGGAAGTTCCGACATCCCGCCTCACCCGCCAAAGGTTTCCGCATTCTTCCCCAAGCCGGCAAGTTCCCGTATTTCGACTTGTTCCCCCGACCGAGGATCCTCATTCCGCACCGCCCGACCAGCACCTTTATTCCACCTTACCCGTCAGGAAGTTCCGACATCCCGCCTCACCCGCCAAAGGTTTCCGTATTTTTTCCCGACCAAGCAGGTTCCCTTATTCCGCTCCGGCCCAAAATTTCCGGATTGCAAAAAAACACCTCCATCCTTTAAGAATGGAGGTGTTTCGCTTATTCAAACTTCCGATTACTCAGCAGCAGAAGTATCTTCTTCAACTTTGTATTCGGCCATGTGTTCCAACAGGCTGCGTTTTTCCTTAACGTTTTCCTGAGCCTTGTTGAGCAGGGTCTCATAACGTTCCGGATTCATCTTGTTGACAACCTGGAAACGGGTTTCGTTCGACATATAGTCGGACAACGGCTTGCTCGGCGCTTTGGAGTCAAGCATCAAAGGCGCCTTGCCTGCACTGACGTTTTCCGGATTATAGCGGTAAAGCGGCCAGCTGCCGGTTTCAACCGCATTTTTCTGGTGTTCCAGACCGTCGGCCAGGTTGAAGCCCTGAGCGATACAGTGCGAGTAAGCAATGATCAGCGACGGACCGTCATAGGCTTCGGCTTCGTTCAAAGCCTTGATCGTCTGCATGTCGTTGGCGCCGACCGAAATCTGCGCAACGTAAACGTTGCCGTAGGACATGGCGATCATACCCAAATCCTTCTTCGGCAAGGCCTTGCCGGCAGTGGCAAACTTGGCCGAAGCGCCCATCGGGGTCGCCTTCGACTGCTGACCACCGGTGTTGGAATATACGCCCGTATCCATAACCAGAATGTTGATGTTCTTGCCGGAAGCGATCGCATGATCCAGACCGCCGAAACCGATGTCATAGGCCCAGCCGTCGCCGCCCAGAATCCATACCGACTTCTTGATCAGGTAATCGGCCAGTTCGTTTAAGTGTTTGGCTTCCTCACTGTCGATGGTTGCCAGCTTTTCGCGCAAAGCCTTGACATTGGCGCGCTGATCGTCGATTTCGACGTCGGTCGACTGCGGGTTGGCCAAAATCTTTTCAACCAGTTCGGCGCCGATCTGATCCTTCAGGTCTTCCAGCAGCTTTTTGGCAAAAGCAGTCTGCTGGTCGATCGAGAATCTCATGCCCAGACCGAACTCGGCGTTATCTTCAAACAGCGAGTTCGCCCAAGCCGGACCATGACCTTTTTCGTCTTTGGCATAAGGCGTGGTCGGCAGGTTGCCCGAATAAATCGAAGAGCAGCCGGTCGCGTTGGCAACGACCATGCGGTCGCCGAACAACTGAGTCAGCAGCTTGACGTACGGAGTTTCGCCGCAGCCGGCGCAGGCGCCCGAGAACTCGAACAGCGGCTGAATCATCTGGGTGGTCTTCGGCAGGCTCTTGGCAACTTCGGTCCGTTTTACATACGGCAGGGTTTCAAAGAAGTTCCAGCAGGCAATCTGCTCTTCCAAATGATTTTCGATATGATCCATGTTGATCGCTTTTTTGCTCGGATCGGCTTTGTTCTTGGCCGGGCAGGCGGAAACGCAGATGCCGCAGCCGGTGCAGTCTTCCGGCGACATTTGCCAGATGAACTGCTTGCCGGCAAATTCCTTGCCCTTATAGGCGGCAGACTTAAAGCCGGCCGGTGCGTTCTTCAGTTCTTCTTCGGAAGCGATCTTCATGCGGATAACGCCGTGCGGGCAGACGAGAGAGCACTTGCCGCACTGGATGCAGACGGCCGGATCCCAAACCGGAATTTCGGTCGCGATACAGCGTTTTTCATACTGAGTGGTACCGGTCGGCCAGGTACCGTCGACAACTTCGCCGAAAGCGGATACCGGCAGCTGGTCGCCGCGGTCGGCAATCAGTTCGGCCGTCAGTTTCTTGACGAACTCCGGAGCGTTGGCCGGAACCGGCGCCTGACGATGGAAAGTCGAGGTAACCGCAGACGGATACTCTACCTTGTGCAGGTGGGCAAGCGAAGCGTCAACCGCGGCAAAGTTCTTCTGAACGATGGCGTCGCCCTTCTTGCTGTAGGTCTTCTTGATCGCGTTTTTAATCTGCGCAATCGCTTCGTCTTTCGGCAAAATGTTGGAAATAGCGAAGAAGCAGGTCTGCATAACCGTGTTGATGCGCTGTCCCATGCCGGTTTCGCGGGCAACTTCAACCGCGTTGATGCTGTAGAAGTTCAGTTTCTTGGCAATGATTTCTTCCTGAACTTCAATCGGCAGGTGGTTCCATACCTCTTCGGCCGCATACGGCGCGTTCAGCAGGAAAGTGGCGCCCGGTTTGGCAATTTTCAAAATGTCCACCTTGTTCATGAACGGGAACTGGTGGCAGGCAACGAAGTCGGCTTTGTTGATCAGGTACGCGGACTTGATCGGATTGTCCGAAAAACGCAGGTGGGAAGTGGTCATCGAACCCGATTTGCGGGAGTCGTAAACGAAATAACCCTGACCGTACTTGCCGGCGTCTTCGGCAATGATCTTGATCGAGTTCTTGTTGGCACCGACCGTACCGTCCGCACCCAGACCGTAGAATACGGCACGGACAACGTCTTTCGGTTCGGTATCGATTGAATCGTCAAAAGCCAGCGATTTGTGAGTTACGTCATCGGTAATGCCGACCGAGAAACCGTTAATCGATTTGGCAGCAAAACCGTTGTCGAACACGGCCTTGACCATGCCCGGGGTAAACTCTTTGGAAGACAGACCGTAACGGCCGCCGACAACTTTCGGCATGTTGGCGATTTCGCCGTTGGCGAAAGCCTGAGTCAGCGTGGCAACGACGTCAAGGTACAAAGGTTCGCCGATCGAACCGGATTCCTTGGTACGGTCGAGGACGGAAACGACCTTGACCGACTTCGGCAAAGCCTTCAGGAAAGACTTTTCCGGGAACGGACGATACAGGTGAATTTTCAAAACGCCCAGTTTGGCGCCTTCGGCGTTCAGGTAGTTGATGGTTTCTTCCACCGTTTCGGCGCCAGAACCCATAATCACGATAACCTGTTCGGCATCAGCCGCGCCGACATAGTCGACGACATGATACTGACGGCCGGAAATCTTGGCAAACTTGTCCATTTCTTCCTGAACGATGCCTTCTACCTTGTCATAGTAAGGATTGCAGGCTTCGCGGCCCTGGAAGAAGACGTCCGGGTTCTGCGCGGTACCGCGGATAACCGGAGCTTCCGGACGCAGAGCGTGTTTGGCGTTGAAGGTATAGTCCACACCCTCAAGCATTGCTCTCAGATCGTCGTCGGAAAGCACTTTGATTTTTTTGATTTCGTGAGAAGTGCGGAAACCGTCAAAGAAGTGCATGAACGGAACGCGCGAACGCAGGGTCGAAGTCTGGGCGATCGCGGCCATGTCATGAGCTTCCTGTACCGAGTTGGAAGCCAGCATGGCAAAACCGGTCTGACGGCAGCTCATAACGTCGGTATGGTCACCGAAGATTGACAGCGCGTGATAAGCCAGAGAACGGGCAGCCACATGCATAACAAACGGCGACAGTTCGCCGGCGATCTTATACATATTCGGGATCATCAAAAGCAGTCCCTGGGAAGCGGTAAAGGTAGTAGTCAGCGCACCGGCCTGAACGGAACCGTGACAGGCGCCGGCGGCACCGGCTTCGGACTGCATTTCCTGAACTTCGGGCACAACACCCCACAGGTTTTTCTGCTTGGCGGCAGACCATGCGTCGGCCCATTCGCCCATCGGCGACGACGGGGTAATCGGGTAAATGACGCAGACTTCGTTCATACGATGGGCGACCGAAGCGGCGGCTTCGTTACCGTCCATCATTTTCATTTTCACTTCTGACATTTTATTTCCTTGTAAATGTTAACCATGTTAGAAAAAAATTTCTGCCCTCCCTATAGCACGGAAGAATGCAAAAATCCATCAAAAAATGATATTTTTGAAGATATTTTTATTTGTTAACCTAATCTTTGCAAAATTCTTTTAGATTGGCATAAAAACAAGAAAAACAACGGAGAAAAGAATGATCAAAACGACCACCGCCGTCATTTCGGCCCTGCTCGCCGCCGGCTGTGCTTCGGCACCTGCCGACAAAACGCCGCGAACCGTAAGCGGACAGCTTAACTCCTGCATGCTCGGAGAAATTTACGGCCGGCAGGAAGCGGGAAAACTTGCCGCCGACGAATGGACGGCGGCCAGGGAAGTTTTCGGCATTTGCATGCGCCGCCTGGATTTAAGCGGCGACGACGTCAACGCCACCCAAAGTCTAAATATCGCCGCCAGCGCCATTCAGTCACTGCGCCCGGCGTCCGAACCGGCAGCGGAAAAGTAACGGTCGGAGAAACGGAACAATGGCGGATTACGGCGAAGACTATCTGCTTGACAAACGGGTGAAGATTTTTCAGCCCGACGACGGTTACCGCGCCTCCGTCGACGCCGTTTTTCTGTCGGCGCTCGTCGGCAGCGCCGCCCCCGGCGAACGGATTCTCGACATCGGTTCGGGCACCGGCGCCGTTTCCCTGTGTCTGGCGCACCGTTTTCCCGCCTGCGAAATTACCGGGCTTGAAATTCAGCCCCGGCTGGTCGAATTGTCCAGCTTAAGCGCCGCTGCCAACGGCTTTGCCAACCTGCGCTATCTCAACCGTGACATCCGCCGCCCGCTGCCCGACATTGCCAACTGCAGCTTTCACCATGTCATTTCCAACCCGCCTTACGCCGAACATGACATGCCCTCGCCCAACCCCGGCAAGGCCTTTGCCCACAATTTCCGGCAGTTTGACTTGGCTTCCTGGATCGCCTTTGCTCTGAAAATGATGCGGCCGAAAGGACATTTTTACATGATCAACCGCACCGAAGCCGTCACGGAAATTCTTTCCGCCCTCCGCGGCAAGGCCGGTGCAATCACGATCGTTCCGCTTTATTCCAAAAAAGGTCAGGACGCCAAACGCGTCCTCGTTTCCGCCCGCAAGGATTCGAAAGCGCCTGCGCGGATTCTTCCCGGACTGGTCGTTCACAACGACGACGGCTCCTACTCGGCGGCCGCCGAGCGCATTCTCCGCGGCGGCGAATGTCTGCCTAACCTTTGGTCAGTTCGATGAAATAAACGACGTCGCGTTTGCCGGAAACGGCTTTTTGCAAAGCAACGATCGCCTTGCCGACCAAAGTCGTAACCGTATCTTCGGGATCATGCTCGAAAATACTGGCGCCGAAACGGCACTTCAGCTTGTATTCTTCCCCACAAACGGCATTTTTCCGTCCGAGCGCGGTCTGTATTTTATCTACCCAGACTTCCGCGTCTTCCCTGGTCGACAGATAAGGCATCATAATCCAAAACGGATAGTTGATGCCGCGGGCAACCGTATAGTTCTGCGGCAGCGTTCCGGTCAGAAGTTCCGCCGTCTGCCGGAAAACCGCGGCGCGGAAAGAAGGCGAGGAAAAATCGGCAAGATTTTCGATATAAATGCCGACCACCGCAATTTTCAGCTTTCTCATCCGCAGGTCCTTCACCCTTTCGTTGATCAAAGCCATTTTCAGCCGGTCTTCAAACAAATTAAAACTCGGCAGGCCGGTTTCCTCGTCATACATGCAGCTCGGGTAGTCGTCCGGCTTGGTATAACCGTACCGGCAGGCACAGCCGGCGCCGGCATCTCCGGCATATTCTTTTTCTTTCGCTTTCTTTATCATCTGGGCAACCTCCGGCAATTGTTCACACGCTGGTTACGGTTATGACACATTTACTGCAAAACTTCAACCGCTTTTCTGATTTTGCGGATGGAATTAAGTTCGATCTGCCGCACCCGCTCTTTGGAAATGGCATAAGATTTGCTCAAATCGTCCAGCGTAATCGACTTTTCGTACAGACGACGCTTGAACAAAATGTCCTTTTCCCGCGGATTGAGGCAGCCGAGCGCCTGGTTAAACAGTTTCTTGCGATAGTTGAGCGTTTCCGTCCGGCTGAGCCACTCTTCCTGATTGGGCTTGGTGTCGGCAATAAAATCCAGCAGTTCGGAACCGTTGTCCGAAGAAGAATCCACCAGCACGTTCAACGAACCGTCATGCGACTTGAGCCGGGTGTTCATGTCGGTCACTTCCTGCACGCTGACGTCAAGCGAACTGGCAATGTTCCTGATCACATCCTGCGACATTTCGCGGTCGTCGGTCAGATTCAGCCGGTTTTTAACCTTGCGCAAATTGAAAAACAGCTTTTTCTGCGCGGCGGTGGTGCCGATTTTGACCAGCGACCAGGAATTGAGCACATATTTCTGCACCGCCGCCCGGATCCACCACAGGGCATAGGTGGAAAAACGAAACCCTTTGTCGGGATCAAACTTGTCCACCGCATAAAGCAGCCCGATGTTGCCTTCGGAAATCATTTCCGCCACCGGCAGCCCGTAACCGCGGAACTTGGAAACCACCTTCACCACCAGCCTGAGATGCGAGGTAACCAGCCGATAGGATATTTTGGCATCGCGGGTTCTGACATATTCTTTGGCCAGGTTATATTCCTCCTCCTGGGTCAAAATCGGAAACTGTTTGATATTCTGCAAATAACGCGAAAGGTTTATTTCCGGCGAAAAGTCCAGTCCGTCAAACGAAACTTGATTTTCCATCATATCCTCCTAAAAAACAAAAACTTTCCGGACGATATACCCCGGTCCGGACGTTCGTTTCGTTTTAAAGCAGGTTTTTATTTCGGAGAAGCACCTAAATTTAGTAAACAGGTATCTAAAAGCAGGTGCAGGTCGGCAGGAAAATCAACCGAGAACTGCAAAAATTCGCCGCTGCGGGGATGAACGAAGCCGAGCGACGCCGCATGCAGAGCCTGCCGCGGAAAACTGTTGACAAAGGCCTTGGTTTCCGGCGACAGCCCGACAATTTTTGTTTTTCCGGACTTTTCATAAAGCCGGTCGCCGACCAGGTTGCAGCCGATCGACGCCATATGCACCCGGATCTGATGGGTACGGCCGGTTTCCAGATTGCACCGCACCAGACTGACGGCGCCGTTTGCGCTTTGCAGACAGCGGTAATGCGTCACCGCATGCTTGCCGCCGTTTTCGACCAGCGCCATTTTCTTGCGATCAAAACGGCTGCGGGCGATATTACCCGTAATCGTTCCTTCCGCCGGTTCCGGACGGCCGTAAACCACGGCGTAATAAGTGCGCTCGATGCTGTGCTCAAAAAACTGGGCCGCCAGCCCCTGATGGGCAAAATCGTTTTTGGCAACCGCCAAAAGCCCGCTGGTATCCTTGTCGATCCGGTGGACGATGCCCGGCCGCTTCACCCCGCCGACGCCGGAAAGATTATCGCGGCAGTGATAAAGCAGCGCATTGACCAGCGTTCCGTGATATACGCCCGGCGCCGGGTGAACGGTCATTCCCGCCGGCTTGTTGACGACGATCAGGTCGTCGTCTTCAAAAACCACGTCGAGCGGAATGTTTTCCGCCGCCGGTTCGGCTTCTTCCGCCGGCGGCACGAAAACGGCGAAACTGTCGCCCGAACGCACTTTGAAGTCCTTGTCGGCGACAATGTTATCGTCCAGACTGACGCAGCCGCCGGCAATCAGTTTCTGCAAACGGGCGCGCGACATGGCGGGAACCGTTTCCCGCAAAAAAAGGTCCAAACGCATCCCCGCCTGCCCGTCGGCGGCCGGTAAAGTGAAAAATATGCTGTTGTCGTCCATATTCATGTTTGCGAAAATAAAATTTATGTTATATAATCTCCGATGTATACAGGTTATTTGCCAAATTGCAAGGATTTAAGTTCATGCTGAAGCTCAAGATACTGAAAGCGGTCGTTTTCATTCTGACTTTCCTGCTGATTTTCGGCATTGTCGTCCTTGCCTCCCGCTTAAGCGGCGGACTTAAAAAGAAAACGGCGGCCCGCCCCGTTTCCGTCGCCCTCGGCGAACCCGAAGGCTCCGAGATCGGCGCCGTCGCCGCGGCGGGAAACAATCTGTACATTCCGGTAAAAGGCGGCGGCCGGCCGGACCGGGTAATTATTTTTGACACGGAAACATACCGGACAATTTCCACCATCAACATCAACTGAGGTTAAAATGAGCGAAGATTCCGAAGACATCATCAAAAAACTGACCGAAGACGTGCCCGACGGCAAGGCAACCTTTCCCGCCGATGAAGATGACGAATTTAACCTGCTGCTTGATAATTTCATCCAGTCGGAACTAAAAAACATCGAGGAAGAAAAAAACAACACGCGGATTATGCTGGAAGAGCCGGAACCGCAGCCAATCAAACAAAACGCCAGCGACGACGAAGTGGCCGACGCGCTTGAACTGGCCGAACAAAAGCTCTACACCGCCTACCGCAATTACGTCGACTCAATCCAGGCGATTGCCGACGCCCACGGCCTGGAAGCCCCGGTTTTCCACATCAAGGCGCAGGTTCTGTATCCGCGCTATACCCCGAGCCTCGGCAACCTGATCAGCATTGACGTTCTTCAGGGCTGGGACACGATGTTCGAGTCTTTCCCCGACGACGTCGTCAAAATCAAACCCAACGCCACCGACGAAGAGCTGCTGGATTTTGCCGAACAGCATACCGACGAGAACCTGCAAATGGCCGTCGTGTCCTACGTGGAAATCCTGTTTGAAATCGAAGGCTGCGAAATCGCTTACGAAAAACGTCTGCTGGAATACGAACACCGCAAGATCGAAGAAGAAATCATTGAAGAACACCGCAAACGCGGCGAACGCGCGCGCAAATACGTTGACGCCATCGAAAAGAAAAAGTTTCCGATCAATGCCGAACGGCTGGTTCACGGCTATTTCAAAGTGGCCGGCAAAGACCCGGAAGGCTCGTTTCAGGCGCTGACCACCAACCCGGCGATTTTTGCCCCGATCGAAATTGACAAAATCAAGCCGAAGTTTTTCGGACTGATTAAGCCCACCCCCCGCGACGGCCTGATTTTCAACAGAAAAATCGGCGATTTCCTGAAAAAACTGAAAGTCTAGACAAGCCGCGGATTACAGAAAAATATAGACAAAACGAAAAAACAATGCTATTATTTTGACAAAGAGCGGATTTGATTTTAAATCTTAGGATTAAAGAGGACCCAGAAGATGGCAGAACAAAAAAACAACTCTCAGGTTTCGGCAGCACCGCAGACGGAAACGCGGTCACCGGCGTCGCAGACGACAAACGGCGCGGCCGGCAATGCCGCGCAAAGCGGCAAGCCTGCCGTCAGCGTCAACCAAAGCAAATCGGACAGACTGGCGGAAATCAACGAGCAGCTTAAAAGCGACGTTTTGAGCATAGATCAGCGTGCCAAACTGGAACAGGAAAAGAAGGATCTCGAAAACGACGCTCAGGGCGTAACCAACGAGAAAAAAGACAACGACATCAAGCGGGACGAACCGGATCCCAAGAAGTTCGCCGAAGAAGACATCATCAAATACATGTACAACAAATGGCTGATCGAGTTTTTCTGCTGGACCGGCGGAAAAATCGAGAAAGCCGCCGGTTCTGCCTATGACAAACTGGAACGCAGAATGCTCGACAAGTTTGCCCAGTATCGGGCGGACAAACTAAAAGCCAAAAACTCCAACGCGTACAAGACTTACAAAACCGTTGACGCATTGAAGAAAAAAGCCGGCGAAAACATCAAACGACGCGATAAGGAACAGCTTAAAAAAGTCCATGAACTGGCTACCATCATCGGCGAAGGAAAAATGACCGGGAAATCGGCCGGAGAGGTACAGAAACTGGCCGATTACATGGGAATTTCGAAGGAAGAGGCTCAAAGAAATCCGCAAATACAAAATATCATGCAGAGTTCGCTGAAATATGCCGAAAGCAAAGAAAACTTATGCAAAACGCTCGGCATTTCGGTTGAGGAGGCACAAAAAGACCCGAAACTGATCGGCAAAAAACTGCGCGAGTTGAAAAAAGACAAAGAAAATACGGAAAAATTCAAGTTGGCCAACCAACAATACAAAAATACCGTAGAAGCGCAAAAAGAAATGTGCAAAGTCGGCGCCCGCTTCGCTCAGCAGGAAGGAAGAAAAATTTATTTCAACTCCCTTGTCGACCAGGCGGCGATTAACATGGCGGAAGCGCAGATGCTCGACAAAGTCGCCCGCAACGGTTCCGCCTTTGAAGGCAAAGACCTCACGGAAACGTTCAAAAGCATGTCCGAGCAAAACCGTCTGGCCTTAAACGAAGCCACCTCCGACGAACGGGCGAACTATGTCAAAGGCCAAAACCTGAAAACAATCTACCCGGTTTCCGGCATGGCTCCCGTTCAGGTAAATCTGCCCGGCACAATCGAACGCTACAACAACATGTCCCGGCAGGCTTCCGATGCCGCCGTTTCCAACATCGCCTGGTTTAGAATCGCGGAAATGGGAAAACAGCCGCGTCCGAACCGCACATTGAACAATCTGGAAAAAATGGTGGAAGAACAGCGCCGCAAGCATCAGCCGCCGACGGAAGAAAAACAGCAGGAAGCAGAGCAAACGGCAGCGGAAGAGAAGAAGCAGCGCGAGGAAGAGCTGAAGAATCCGCCGCGGGAAGACGCTCCCCAAACACCTCCGCCGCACAACATGTGCGAGGAAGCCGCCGACAACCAAACCGTTGACAAACAACACCAGGACAGACGCTCTTCCTTTGAAGAAGAAAAAAGCGCGTTGACGGTGCGGGAAGCTCAGCATGCCCAAAGAGGCAGTTTTCTGTTGTCGCGCATTAACCAGATCAAATACCAAAAACAGCAGGAATTGATCGCCGAAGGCCGGAAAAACAACTTCCAGGGTTGGAAGTATATGCCCCGCGGACAAGAGATGTAACCATGAAGAAGCTTGCCAAATATCTGCGGCTGCTTCTGATTCTTGTCGGATGGACAGTTTTTTACCTTTGGATCATCGGCCTGATCATGAATTATTTTTGGCATTTCAACATTTTTGAAAAACGCTACTGGCTGATCATCAGCGAGTTCTGGAGTGCCGGCGGAGTCATTGACCAGCCGTCGGAATACATGTTCCTGCTGATGCTTGTTCTGATTGTCCCCGGCTGGTTCTGGGGCTTCAGGAAAGCCAGACAATTATCTTACGTCAAAATTATTTTCTTCCCCGTGTTTTGGTACCATGACTACATCAGCCGCAAATATGCCGGCCAACCGTCGCATATCGTGCTGAAAAACATGGGCGGCGGCAAAATCAAAAAACAAACGCCGCAGCAGATGATGGAAGAGATGATCTCCAGCCGGATGCCTCAGGCAAAAGAAAAAAAGGATCTCAACTCCAGCAAAATCCGCAGCAATTTTGAGCAGAAAAACCGCAAATTCCACGAAAAAATGGAATCGGGCGACAGCTGACCGGAGGATGTAAAACACTTGTTAACCATCTTTCGCTTACAATGGCTAAAAACTTTATGGAGATTTAATTGAAGCCCTTACTGATACTGACCAGAATCATTATTGTCGGCCTGTTGTGGAGTGTTTTCTTCATGGAAAGCATACGGGTAATCATGCTCCGCAACTGGCATTTTGACATTCTCAACATGGAGCACTGGCAGATCGCTTGGGACC
>CECF01047213.1_pt1 | contig 17825 bp, 17 predicted proteins | sample 554751 | NCBI WGS metagenome assembly CECF01 (sample SAMEA3182099, study PRJEB8094) | gut metagenome | biome: human; feature: gut; material: Stool; isolation source: human stools | place: Canada | collected 2012-06-12 | reverse complement strand
AATACGACATACGTCAACGGACGGATGTATGATATAGGCCGGGTGTATTACGGTAAGCCGCAAGGGAACAAGATCGTCTTTACCCACTATGTTGATGAGTACGGCGACGGGCAGCGCGTGAAGCTTGAGGACTGGGAGGCGAACACCCTTGAAATCAAAGGACCTAAATCGGTTGTTTTCGACAGGTGTGAATACAACCGCCAGTATTATGACGGCAGGTCCCAGGAATGGGTTGACGACAAGTGATGTTCCATTAATAAAATAGCGGGGAAGCCAAAATGGCTTCCCCGCTATTTTGCTGTCTTTATCATTCGTCGATCTCGACGTCGAAGTCGTCGCCGAAGAGGTCGTCGCCGCGCCCTTCGCCTCCCTCGCCGGGATCTTCGGCGTCGCCGTCGTCATCATCGTCGTCGTCGCGCGTCGTGTCGTCATCGACGAGGTCGCTGCGCTTGCTGTCCTTGCTCGGCAGGAACGGGTTGCCCTTGCCTCCCTTCTCCTTGCGTATGGCCTCCATCTTCTCCACGATGAGACCCTTGAGCTCCTCGGCCAGCTCCTGGTTGTCGCGTATCGCGTTCTTCACCGCGTCACGCCCCTGGCCCAGCTTCGAGCCGTTGTAGCTGAACCACGCTCCTGACTTCTTCACGATGCCCAGCTCCACTGCCAGGTCGAGAATCTCGCCGGCCTTCGATATGCCTTCGCCGAACATCATGTCGAACTCCGCGCGCATGAACGGGGGAGCCACCTTGTTTTTCACCACCTTCACCTTCGTGAGGCGTCCGATCACGGTGTCGCCGTCCTTGATATAGGAGGAGGGACGGATATCGATCCTGACCGAAGCATAGAACTTCAGGGCGTTGCCGCCGGTGGTGGTCTCCGGATTGCCGAACATCATGCCGATCTTCTCGCGCATCTGGTTGATGAAGATGCAGCAGGTGCGTGTCTTGGCTATGGTGCCCGTGAGCTTCCTCATGGCCTGGCTCATCAGGCGGGCGTGCAGACCCATGCTCTTCTCCCCCATCTCGCCCTCGATCTCCGCCTTCGGCGTCAGCGCGGCCACGGAGTCGACCACCAGCACGTCGATGGCGCCGGAGTTGATGAGCTGCTCCGCGATGTCGAGCGCCTGCTCGCCGTTGTCGGGCTGCGAGATCCAGAGGTTGTTGACGTCGACGCCGAGCTTCTCGGCATAGAAGCGGTCGAAGGCGTGCTCCGCGTCGATGATCGCGCAGATGCCTCCCTGCTTCTGGGCCTCGGCTATCACGTGGATGGCAAGGGTGGTCTTACCCGACGACTCCGGGCCGTAGATCTCCGTGACGCGGCCGCGGGGAAGGCCTCCCACGCCAAGGGCGTAGTCGAGTCCGATAGAGCCGGTGGAGATCACCTCCACATCCTGCACGGCCTCATCTCCGAGGCGCATGATGGTGCCTGCGCCGAAATCCTTGTCGATATGCTGCATCGCTATCTTCAACGCCTCTTTCTTCTTATCGGCATCGCTGATTCTGCCGACCGGCGTCTTTGTCGCTGATTTTTTCTTTGCCATTGTCTATTTGCTTTATTTTTATTGCAAAGTTAACGATTATTATCGCCTCTGCCTAATCTTTCACGCTGAAAAACGCTCCTTTAGCGGATTAAATTATGCTAAAGAATACGCCGTGACTGCAAAAGTATTGCAGCCTGGCCGCTCTAATCCCCTTATTTGCAACCCGGCCGGAGTCAAGGCGTTCACACCATCGAGCGGAGCACGTCAAGACCCTCCTTCACTGTCGCGACATCGGAGATCACGAAGCTACGCTTCCCGCCCACGTCACGTATGGCGCAGCGCTGCGTATGGCGCTGCAGATATCCGAGCACGCGTCCGAACGCCTGGCTCTGGTAGTAGGCCTTGTTGTCGTCGCCCACGAAGAAGATGCGCATCTTGCCTCCCTTGAGCGCCACGCGCTCTATGCCGAGGCGCCGCGCCGCCATCCGCAGGGGCACGACACGTATCAGCTCCTCGGCTGTCGCGGGGATGGCGCCGAAGCGGTCCTGGAGGCGCTGCCTGAATCCCTCCACGGCCTCCTCGCTCTCCATGTTGTCGAGCTCGCGGTAGAGGTTGATGCGCTCACCCTCCTGCGGCACGTAGTCGGGAGGAAGACGCAGCTCGAGGTCGCTCTCCACCGTGCAGTCGGCGGTGAATTCCTCCTCCTTGCCGCCGTTGACGTCGGTGAAGGTGTCGGCGAATTCCTCCGTCTTCAGCTCGGTGACGGCCTCGCGCAGGATGCGCTGGTATGCCTCGTATCCGAGGTCGGCGATGAAGCCGCTCTGCTCGGCGCCGAGAAGGTTGCCGGCGCCGCGTATGTCGAGGTCCTGCATGGCGATATGGATGCCGGCGCCGAGGTCGCTGAAGCTCTCGATGGCCTGGAGGCGCCGGCGCGCCACGGGCGTCAGCGGCAGCTTCGGCGGCACGAGGAGATAGGCGAAGGCCTTGCGGCTGCTGCGTCCCACGCGGCCGCGCAGCTGATGGAGCTCGCTGAGACCGAAGGTGTGGGCGTTGTTGACGATGATGGTGTTCACGTTGGGCATGTCGATGCCGTTCTCCACGATGGTGGTGGAGAGCAGCACGTCGTAGTCGTGGTTGGCGAAGTCGAATATCGCCTTCTCCAGTTTCTCCGGTGGCATCTGACCGTGGGCGGTGACTATCCTCACCTTCGGCACGAGGCGCCTGATCTTCGTCTCAAGCTCCGTGAGGTTCTCTATGCGGTTGGAGATGAAGAAGACCTGGCCGTTGCGGCTGAGCTCGAAGTTGAGCGCCTCGGCTATGATGTCATCTTCCAGCGGCGCCACGGTGGTGACGATCGGCTGCCGGTTGGCCGGCGGGGTGTTGAGCGAGCTGAGGTCGCGGGCGCCCATGAGCGAGAACTGGAGGGTGCGCGGTATCGGGGTGGCGCTCAGCGTCAGGGTGTCGACGTTGACCTTCATCTGCTTGAGCTTCTCCTTCACGGCCACGCCGAATTTCTGCTCCTCGTCGACGATGAGCAGCCCGAGGTCCTTGAACTTCACTCCCTTCCCGATCAGCTTGTGGGTGCCGATCAGGATATCGACCTTCCCTTCGGCGAGGTCGGCGAGTATCTTCTTCACCTCGGCCGGCTTTCTGGCGCGGGAGATGAACTCGACCCTCACGGGCATGTCGGCGAGACGATCGGAGAAGGTGTGGTAATGCTGCATGGCGAGCACTGTGGTTGGCACGAGCACGGCTGTCTGCTTGCCGTCGACTGCCGCCTTGAATGCCGCCCTCACGGCGATTTCCGTCTTGCCGAAGCCCACGTCACCGCATATCAGGCGGTCCATGGGGCGCGCGCTCTCCATATCGGCCTTCACGGCCTGGGTGGCTCGCAGCTGGTCGGGGGTATCCTCGTAGGCGAACGAGGCCTCCAGCTCATGCTGCATGTAGGTGTCGGGGGCGAAGGCGTGTCCCTTCTCCTCGCGCCTGGCGGCGTAGAGCCTGATGAGGTCGCGCGCTATGTCCTTTAGCTTGCTCTTGGTCTTCTCCTTCATTCGCTGCCAGGCTCCGGAGCCCAGCTTGCTGATCTTGGGAGGCACACCCTCCTTGCCCCGGTATTTCGACAGCTTATGGAGCGCGTGGATGCTCACGAGCACTATGTCGTCGTTCTGGTAGATGAGCTTGATCATCTCCTGCGGACGCCCGTTGACGTCGGTCTTGATCAGGCCGCCGAAGCGCCCTATGCCGTGGTCGATATGCACTATGTAGTCGCCCGGCTCTATGGAGTTGAGCTCGTGCAGGCTCATGGCGAGCTTGCCGCCTCGCGCCATGTCGCTGCGAAGGTTGTATTTATGGAAGCGGTCGAAGATCTGGTGGTCGGTGAAGAAGCATATCCTGCGCTCGTGGTCGGTGAAGCCCTCGTGGATGGTGTTGGCCACGGGGGTGAACGTTATGCTGTCGCCGCGGTCGTGGAAGATATCCCTGAGCCTCTGGGCCTGCGAGGGGATGTCAGTGAGGATGAGTATCTTATACCCGTCGTTCCGGAATTTCTCGAGCGACTCTGATATCAGCTCGAAGTTCTTGTGGTAGAGGCCCTGGGGCGAGCAGTCAAACCTAACGACCGCCTGTGTGTCGGCCGGCGTGGCCGATTCCGACGGAGTGATCTCCACCGTCTTGAGCTGCGACAGGCGCCTGGCGAAGGCCTCGGCGTCGACCACGTTTTTCATGGCCTCGGGGTCGCCCTCTCCGGCTATGCCCACGGCCTCCGCCATATCCTCGCCGGCTATGGCTTCGATTCTGGCCAGAAGATGGCTCGTCGAGCGGCAGAACACCACCGTGGAGTCGGCGGCGAAATCGAGAAGGCTCACGCCGCTCTCGCTGCTGTCGTCGCCCGAGGCCGGAAGTATCGAGATCTCGTCGACCTTCCGCTCGGAGAGCTGTGTCTCCACATTGAAGGTGCGTATCGAGTCGATGTCCTCGTCGAAGAAGTCGATGCGGTAGGGCAGCTCGTTGCTGTAGGAATACACATCGAGTATCGAGCCTCTTCTGGCAAACTGCCCGGGCTCATACACGTAGTCGGTCTCCTTGAAGCCGAGGTCGCGCAGCCGCCGGGCCACGTCGCTCATCTTCGCCTTGCTCTTGAGCGAGAGGGTGAGGGTGCGCCGCTCTATCTCGTCGCCCGGAGGCACCTTCTCCGCGAGGCCTTCCGGCGAACACACCACCCAGAGGGGATGGTCTTTACGCCGCCAGCGTTCCAGGGCGTCGGTGCGCAGTATCTGCTGCGGGGCGTCGGGCTGCCCGTAGCGGATGTCGCGGCGGTAGCCGCTCGGAAAGACGGCCACCTTCTCCGCCCCGGCTATGTGGCAGAGGTCGTTGTAGATATATCCGGCGTCATCGGGGTCGTCGCCCACCACTATCATCGGGCTGCGCCGCTTCCCCAGCGCGGCCAGCAGCATGGCCGGCGCGCTTCCCGGAAGCCCGCTGAGCCTCATGCGCCGGTTTCCCGAGGAGAGCATGCTCTCCACCGCGGCTACCCGCGCCTCGGTGGCAAACAGCCTGTCGGCTTCCTGCAGGTCCATATCCGTTTCCTATGTTGTTTTCTATTGTTCCTTTTTCCTGTTGCCGGAGAGTATCGCCTTGTATTCCCCGGGATTGTTGAGGATGGCGCGCGCCGCCTCCAGCCCCTTGTCGTCGCGGAGGTCCTGGATGATGCGGCCGCGGTCGTAGTAGTAGCGCCCCGCGATCTCCCGGCCGAGATACTGCGTGATCTCGCCGCGCTTGAGGTCGAGGTCGGTGGCCAGGTCATGGCGCAGCAGCTTCGAGAGGGTGTCGAGCTGGGCCTCTGTGGCCGTGTCGAGATATCCCTCGTCTTTCACTGCCGTGCGCAGCTGCTTTATCATGTCGTCAAACACCTGCTCCGACTTGAAGTCGCTCCCGGTCACGGAATTCTTGAAGTCGGCGTAGATCTCGTCGGTCACGGTGAATTCCTCAGCCGGCGCTAACTCCCTGTGGTCGGCCTTGAAGCGCGTGGCGTAGTCGAATATGCGGTTGCCGCGCATCAGGTCGTAGAGCAGCACGCTCGCCTTCTCCCATTCCACGGTGGAGTCGGGTGTCAGGCCGCCGCCGTCCCTCACCTCGCGCCCGTGAAGGGTCTTGTAGACGTTGGTGAGCGAGTCGGGGGTGCGCGCCACGCTGCCGTCGGGATTGCGGTGGCTGTAGTCGAGGGCCTGGATCAGACGTCCGGAGGGTATGTAGTATTTTCCCACCGTCACTTTCAGTATACCGTCGTAGGGGAGCGGACGTGTAGCCTGCACGAGCCCCTTGCCGAAACTCCGGCTGCCCACAAGCACCGCACGGTCAAGGTCCTGAAGGGCGCCCGCGGTGATCTCTGACGACGACGCCGAGCCACCATCGATCAGTACTGCAAGAGGGATGTCGGGATATATCGGTGTCCGGGTGGTCTTGTAGATCTTTTCCAGCGACTTGTCGCGTCCGCGGGTGCGGAGCACCTCAGTACCTTTCGGCACGAAATAGCCCACGATGTCTACGGCGCTCTCCAGCAGGCCGCCGCCGTTGCCGCGCAGGTCGAGCACTATGTTCTCGACCGCAGGGTTGGCCTTGAAACTCTCGAGGGCTTCCCTCACCTCGCGCGGCGACTTGTCGATAAACGAATTGAGCTTGATGTATCCGGTGTTGCCCCCCACCACGCCGTAGTAGGCCACGCTCGGCTCCTGCATCTTGCGCCGCTCGAGGCGGAATGTCTTTATGGAGTCGGGGTCGAAAGGACGCTCCACCGTCACCTCAACGATTGTGCCGGCCTGGCCGCGCAGCAGCTTCGACACCTCGTCGCTCTTCAGCCCGTGGGTGTCGGTGGTGTCCACCTTCAGTATCCTGTCGCCGGGAAGCATCCCGGCCTCGGCCGAGGGGGAGCCCTCCATCGGCGCCGAGATATAGGTGGAGCCGTCGCGCTCCATTATGAAGGAGCCGATGCCGCCCCATTCGCCGGTAGTGATGCGCATCAGCACGTCCTGGTCGTCGGCCGTGTAGTATTCCGTGTAGGGGTCTACAGTCGAGAGCATGGCGGCTATCGCCGCCTCGAAGCCTGCGTCGGTCGAGATGCTGTCGACGTAGTTGAGCTCGAGTTCCTTCACTATGGTGTTGAACGTGTTGAGGTTGCGGGCCACCGCCGCGTCATGGCTGCGCTGTGTGTCGGCCATGGCGGCGGCGCCGGCCGCCACCGCGGCCAGCGTGATGATGAATGCCCTCATTTGGCGTGTGCCGGTCATTGTCTGATAGGGTATTGAAAGTTGAGGCCGGCCTGCAGGACCGACTATAACTCTTTAACGGATTTTCACCTCTATTGTTTATTTATGCGGATAGTCGACGGTGTAGTGCAGCCCGCGGCTCTCCTTGCGCTCCATGGCCTGTCGCGTGATGAGGTAGCCGATGTTGATGATGTTGCGCAGCTCGCAGAGCTCGCGCGTTGGCTTGCTCACCTTGAAGAGCCTCTCCGTCTCCTCGTAGAGGATGTCGAGGCGGTTCCAGGCGCGCTTCAGGCGCAGGTCGCTCCTCACGATGCCCACATAGTAGGCCATGATCTGGTTGACCTCCTTGGCCTCCTGAATGATCAGCACCATCTCCTCGGGATGCGCCGTGCCCTCGTCGTTCCATTCCGGCACGTCGTGGCGCCAGTCGTAGCCGTCGATCACGGAGGCGCTGTGGCGCGCCGCCGCGTCGGCATAGACCACCGCCTCGATCAGCGAGTTGCTGGCCAGACGGTTGCCCCCGTGAAGACCGGTGCAGCTGCATTCCCCGATGGCGTAGAGGCGCTTGATGCTCGACTCTCCGTTGAGGTCGCACTTGATGCCGCCGCAGAGGTAGTGGGCGGCCGGGGCCACCGGTATCATGTCTTTCGTTATGTCGATGCCGAGGCTCAGGCATTTCTCATAGATGTTGGGGAAATGGCGGCGTGTCTCCTCCGGGTCTTTGCCCGTGACGTCGAGATATACGTGGTCGGTGCCGTGGAGCTTCATCTCGGAGTCGATGGCCCGGGCCACGATGTCGCGTGGCGCCAGCGAGAGGCGCGGGTCATACTTATGCATGAACTCCTCCCCGTCGAGGTTGCGGAGCACGGCGCCATAGCCGCGCATCGCCTCCGTGATGAGAAACGACGGACGGTCGCCCGGATGATAGAGCGCCGTGGGATGGAACTGTATGAACTCCATATCCTTCACCTGCCCTTTGGCCCTGTAGACCATCGCTATGCCGTCGCCGGTGGCGATCAGCGGGTTGGTGGTGGTGGTGTAGACGGCTCCCACGCCGCCCGTGGCCATGACGGTGACCTTGGCGAGGAAGGTGTCGACCTTGCCGCTGTCTTCATTAAGGATATAGGCGCCGTAGCATGTTATGTCGGGGGTGCGCCGCGTCACGATCTTGCCCAGATGATGCTGGGTGATGATCTCCACGGCGAAGTGATGGTCGTAGATGTCGATGTCGGGGTTGGCCTTCACCTGCTCCACAAGGCTCCGCTGGATCTCGGCGCCGGTGTTGTCGGCATGGTGGAGGATGCGGAACTCGGAGTGGCCCCCCTCCCTGTGGAGGTCGAAGCTGCCGTCTTCCTTACGGTCGAAGTCCACTTTCCAGCTCAGGAGGTCGGCGATTCCCTTCGGGGCCCCTTTCACCACCTTCTCCACGGCCTGCGGGTCGCTCAGCCAGTCGCCGGCCACCATCGTGTCGTGGATATGCTTGTCGAAATCGTCTACCTCGAGATTGGTGACGCTGGCAACTCCTCCCTGGGCATAATAGGTGTTGGCCTCGTCGAGTGTCGTCTTGCAGATTAATGCCACTTTCCCTTTCCTGCTTGCCTTAAGGGCGAAACTCATGCCGGCGATGCCGCTGCCGATCACGAGATAATCATATTTGTAGGTCATATTCTTGCGGTTGCGGGCTGAATCGTGGAAGCTCTGCGGGTTCAACCCCTTATTGACGCAAAATTACTAATTTTTTCTTATTTGACCAAACTGACTGATTTTGTTTCCATGATGTGAATTTACATCTTATTTTAGGAGAAACATCGGAATGAATAGTTGTACCCGGTTATGCTGTCCATCAAAAGATATACTCTTGTACCAACGCTCTGAGGCCAGCGGTCGGTCGGGTTAATATCAAGTTCCCGTGCGATAGACATAGCCTTCGGCACATTGGATAGCAGGCACAAGGCATTGTAACTCGACTCCGAGTATGAGCCGAGAAGGTCTCGCATACGTTTCTTAAGCCAGGTCACACCGGCTTTATTCTTCCTGTTCAATGCAAGTTCATTGGCGGTTGATTCATCATACTCCCTGATGTCTTCCAAGTGAAGCAACAGCCACAACTCGAAGCATGGATTGCTCATGCAGAAATGTAGATGTGAGTTTTGCGAACACAACTGTGCCACTTGTGAGAGCATCCGTTCATGCCAGCGGTCTCTGTCGATCACAAGCCATAGTTCATCGTCGTCCTCGATGTTATACTCGCGCATGAAATCGGCAATCTGGGAATGGACGCTTTCGGGCGAAGATTCATTGGAATCCCGTGCGAGTATCTCGACATGGACATTAGGCGCACGGAGTTTCTCTTTCACCGCAGAGAAATAGATTGACTCCGTGCATCGCCCCTCGCTTGCAATTACGACCAACCGTGCGGAACGAACTCCTTCAAGACGTACAAAATCCTTACGCTTTCTCATTGTTCTGCCAGTTTAGTGTGTCAATAGGAGCGAAGAACGGGATTGCACTGTATCGTCCCTGCAAGTACCCTTTCTGCACATTTTCACGGGGTTTGTATTCTGCCAGCGAAACCAACCTCGAGGCACCGTCTTTATCTTTCTCGACAAACCATACCTCATCCGACCGTATCATATCAAGATTGAGCAGATTGCATTCATGCGTCGAGATCACAAGCTGGGTGTCACGCTCTGATGAAAGTTCATGGAGATAACACTCAATTAGTTTCTGCGACAACAGCGGGTGCATACTGCGGTCAAGTTCATCTATCATATAATCGACCTCGTTCTGGCCGAAGTCAATGAGCATGGGTATGAAATCAAGCAAACGGATTGAACCGTCCGATTCCTCGTCCATTTCAAACACGACCTCATCATTGACCTCATTACGATGCACCGCCTTCTGCTTGAATATTGTATATGTACCGTCCTCCTTGAAGTCGAAGAAGAAACACTCGTTGCTCTCGGGAGCGGCCACGAGAGTCGTGCGCCCCGGAGTGGAACTGCTTATGATCTTATCAAGCAGCCTGTCCGGCAGATTGGTTTCTTCTTTTGAGCGAACCGGAAACCTGCGGATATCGACTATACCCGTGTTGAAATACTGAAGCAGACGGCGTGCTGATTCGTGGAAATTCTCATCCTGCTCGGCGTTGAACGAGATGCCACGGAAGCGGGTGCCGGGGAATATTATGCGTAGTCCCGACGCAAACCATGAATAAGCAGTTTTTATAGCACATAATCCTTTGCCGTTACGCTCCATGTATTCCGAAAGGAAACTCTTTTTAGCGGGGGTGCCTTCACCTAAGAATCTTATGAACTGAGTCACCGATGAATCGCCATGAATGTCACCAAACTCAAATTCATTGCCATCCTGAGATGTCTTTCGAGTGAATATGAGCTTGTCACTGCGACTGTTGATTTCATAAAGCCATTCCTCTTTGATTCCGTTTATCGAGAATTCCACGCCGTATGCAAAGTATCGACCGGCAGTCTTGAACTCAATCTCAATTTTCGAGATTGGGTTTATGGTTTTTACAAGTTTGAACGGCTCGAAGTCTCCGGATGGGAATCTCCCCACGGCTATCTGCTGGAGCAGAGCAATGGCTTTGATTACATTGCTTTTACCGGAGGCATTGGCCCCGTAAATCACACCGATTTTCAACGCTGAAATATCATCGCGCTTCTGTGCCCGGCTTACATGGGCGGCGTGGACCGTTCCTTTGCCGGCAACGAAGCTGATTGAGGTCTCTTCCTTGAAAGAGAGTATGTTCTCGAATGTTGCTCTTAGAATCATTGCGTGTCGTATGATTACATTGTTTATGCAAAGTTACGACAAATAATCCATTCCTCCAAATAAGTGTAGTTGATTTCAGGTAAAAAGATTGTTTATCTGCGACAGATTGCGTATCGTTGATGTAGCATCATCAAATTGTTTGTTCAAAAATTTCAACTTGTTCAATACAGTTGAACATAGACGCTCTATTGAACACGCTGCGTGAAAGTCTGAGGGAAAAGTATCGCTTTTGTGCATAAAGGGTGAAACAGAGCTATGGCAATGCTTGAAAGGGGATAGTCATAGAGAGTAGATTTTATTCAGATTATATTATCTGCATTGTTGGCGGCGGTTATGCCGGCAAAAGGTGACGGTGCAGGCACTGACACCTTTCGATCGCATCGCGCCTATGGTCAACTGCGGAAATAACATTCGCGAGTGAGCCGAAAGCGCATGTCGGCGAAGCCGGTGCGCGGTGCAGAGCATTCGGACTCACCGCAACACCGAGAACCGGCAACGCCTCCGAGGATTGGCAACGGCTTCGCTGATGCTACATCGGAGACTTCTTGCCGTTCCTCCGTGTTCTTTTTCGCTGTTGCTTGACAAAGACTTTTACGACCGCCCGGCCACTTGCCGCTTGTTTCGGCAGTCCACGGGTCGAGACAGTGATAATCCGTCTTCCTGCGTTGTCGGCTTATCACAGACTCGCTCTGCCGGGACTGGTCAGTTCCATTTTTTTCAGTGCCTTATTGTTTTTCCAGATAAATCATATCACGCAATGTTACCCCTTCCTCAATAATCGGAGTGGGGTAATTATCTGTGAAGAAGTTTGGAATACGGTGAGAATATAAATAGCCGCAGGATTCATAGAATCTCAATGTTGAGGGCGTCTCTCCGGTTCCGAGAATGATCTTTTTATTTGAATGTTGAGATTCGACATATTCAAGCATCCGACGACCGTATCCATGCCGTCTGTATTCGGCTTCGACGGCAAGATTTTTTATTTCAACAGTATTGGCATCAAGATTTAAGGTTACGCAAATGGCTATCGGCTTACCATTGAATAAGCCGACATAAAGAGTTCCATTATCAAGATAACGGTCAATCATTGTCTCTGATTCATCTCCAATCAAAAGTAGAGGAAGATATTTCTTCTTGTTGCTATAGTTCTCAATGATGTTAAAATTTTCCTCGTTTTTCATTTTAAGGGGAGTTTAAGAGCCATTATTTATAATTTTGACCGCCACTGACCGGGAGAGACACCTTCGATTCGACGGAAGAAACGGCACATTTCGGTAGGTTCATCAAAGCCCATGATGAAGGATATTTCGCTGACGGTCTTGTCTGTTGTGGAAAGCTCTGCCTTTATGTGCGATATGATTGTGTTGTCAATCACTGATTTTGCAGAGCTACCCGTCTGACTGCGACAGACAGAGTTGATATGCTTGGAGGTAACTCCTAATAGGGATGCGTAACCTTCCACACTCTTGACTTCCTTGTATTTTGCGGCTATAAGGAAGATAAATCGCTGGAAAGTCATCTGAGCTGATAGTGGAAGTTTATCATTCTCTACGGTATCCTCCACTATCTTTTCACATACTCCCATCAGCAAAAACCGAAGAAGGCAGACAGCTCTTTCTATCATCATAAGTCCTTTGGTCTGTGCCAACCCGTCAAGAATCGTAAGAATGGTATATGAACTTTTAACCTCCTCAGGGGTGCGGATGTAATATGGATTGCGAAGATAGTAGCCGAATAGTCCGTCAAGATTCCGTGATGCCTGTTCGAAAAACTCAAACGTATATATTATTTTGCGTCCTTTGAAATTGTCGCTCACGGCGACAACCCTCATATCGGCACCGGGTATAATGGCGAGACTTGAATTGGCCACAAGATAATAAGTGACACCATTGAGGGTTACAGTCGCATTTCCCTCATAGCAGAACAGCCTGCCTCCATTCAGATGGGTTGAACCGATACGCAGACTGCCGGAATCGACATCAGACACAAAGAAGGGTGTGTCATAACCAATCAGATTATCCATAAGTGCAAAATTAGCAAATAATACTGATACTTGCCACAATGAGGTTTGTGATTGCACATATTTCATGCCATTTTGCATATCTCTAAAATCACAGAAATGAATAATTTTGCGCCATGAAAAAGAATAACCTGATTTCAAGGACAATCCTGTTCGTAATATCGCTCTTCATTATAGCCCTCGGTGTGGCTTTGATCACACGCGCCAATCTCGGCACGTCGCCGGCAGCCTGTCCTCCATACGTTCTGAGTCTTGCTCCCGGCTCGCCATTGACGATGGGAACCTACATGTGCTGTATGCAGGTGATGTTTGTGCTTGCGCAGATAGCAATATTGCGGCGACAGTTCGAGCCTTTTCAGCTCTTTCAGTTCGTAGCAAGTTTTCTGTTCGGTTTCTATACTGACATTGCCATGATGTTCACGGAATGGCTTCCTGTTGGCACTTATGCTTTGAGCTGGTTATGGCTTATCGTGGGCTGTGCAGTGATGGGTGCAGGCATAGTTTTGGAAATACAGGCATCATTGTTGCTGCTTCCCGGCGAAGGAGTAGTGGCGGCAATCAGCAAGGTAGGACATTGGCAGTTCCACACCATAAAGATAATCAACGATGTAGTGATGACCCTGACAGGCGTAATCATAGCCTGGGTCATGATCGGAGGTATTGAAGGCGTCCGCGAGGGAACGGTCGTATCGGCGTTCCTCGTCGGCTTTATGGTAAAACTCTTCAAACGACCTCTCCAGCCGGTCGAGGCTTGGGTGAACAGATAAAACTCATCTGCCTTCCTGCGTTGTCGGCTTAGTACAGCCTCGCCCTACCGGGACTGGACTGTTTCAATGTCATTTTAGGATGTCGTTATTAAATCATATCATGCCCTGTCATATCAATACATAAAATTCAACTGCCAGAAAGCGATGGTGAATGTCTTTTTCTCCTTTGGCAAGCCTTAAAATAATAGTTCATGACCATGCCATCATAGAAAAAAGCAAATATTATTACCTAAATTATTGATTAATCAATAAAAATTGTAACTTTGCAAAATGAATAATGAGCATAAAACAGAAATAGTCGAGATAGACACGCTGGGGTACCATATTGACCGGGCTCTGAATGGCATGGTAAAACTCTTGAACAAGAAGTTTGTGGAGAATGACATTGACCTTCAGCATGCTCAATATATCATACTTCAAGTGCTTTGGTGCTGTGAAGGAATAAGCCAGTCACAACTGTCGGGAATCATCGGAAAAGATCCTGCCGCCATCTGCCGTGCACTCAAATATCTTGAGTCCAAGGGATATGTTGAGCGACAGGATAAGAACGGCAAGACAAATGCCGTGTTCCTCACAGACTATGCCCATTCTATGAGACATTCCATCGAATCTGTGGTCGATTCAGTTATAGCGACCGCCACTGCCGGGATTACACCCGGTGGTGTGGAAATTCTGAAACAAATGTTGGACACTATTTACTACAATTCCAAATGACTCCAGCAGAATTTACACGGCGTTACATCAGCTACTTCGGCGCGGCAGCTCCATTACCTCTTGCGGTTCTTTATTCTGATGCGCAGCTTGGCGGAGTTCAATCTGTGCCGGGATGTATGTTTAAGCAATTACACCGCGCAACATGTGGAGAGACAGTTACTCTTCATGCCTCTGACAATTCCTGTCGGGGTGGGAAGTTTTACACAGGTCTTGCAGGAATTCCGGAATATGTTTACGAATTTGTATCCAATAATGAGAAATACAAATCCACTCCGGAGGTTGCCAGACATTCGATTGACTCCTTTAATGTAGAGGATTCAGAAGCGCCGTACCTGAATTTTGTAAGAGTGGATTGCCTTGAAAGTTTCGACAGTATCGAAGGTGTGATATTCCTTGTGAATCCGGATGTGTTGTCGGGCTTGTTTTCATGGGCCAATTACGATTGTCCGTATATCAATGCCGTATTGTCTCCGTGGGGATCCGGATGTTCAACAACAGTGACATCGCTTGTAAATGAAAACCGAAAAGGCGGGAAGCACTGCTTTATCGGAATGCTTGATGTTTCCGCCCGCCCGTTCTTTAAGCCTGATGTACCGAGTTTCTCGATACCTAAATTGCGGCTGACAGAAATGCTTGACACACTCAGCGACTGCTGTGTAGCCACTGCCCCCGCTTGGCAGAAAGTAAAAAAACGCATTAACCGTCCTCAATAAGAATATCGTATGAAAAACTTAACACCAAAAGGAATGAAGACGTTGAAAATGTTCCATCTGTTGTTTGTTATGATGTGGACAATCGGGGTAATCATGATGGGAATACTCTATTGGCGTCCTTCGGGCAACAGTCTTGAATTTCTCTACAATCAGTCCACTGCCCTATATGTTGATTACACTTTGGTCATCCCCGGTGCAATCCTGACAGTCATAACCGGCATAATCTATGGAGTGAAAACCAAATGGGGCTTTTTCAAATACCGTTGGCTTACAGTCAAATGGATAATCGGCATTGCCATCATCGTCATCGGAACATGCTGGCTTCATCCGATGGCAGTGGATATAATCAATCTGGCCACGCCAAATGCAAGCGAGGCAATAGTTTTTCCCATGGATTACTTCGGTTCGGCTCTGAATATCTCCAAGATTATGGCTCTAGTACAGGGAGCAGCACTGATATTTCTGATATGGGTGTCTGTATTCAAGCCGTGGAACAAAACCATAAACCGGTTGTAAATCCGATAACATATTAAGACGTCAATAATTCAGTTGGCTGTGTAGACAGTAACAATCGCCTCATTAATTCGATATTCATCATACATTCTCAAACTAAAAAATAAGGACCATGAGAAAAACAATCATCATCTCTGTCCTCCTCGCTCTTGTAGGCGTTTTCGCCATTTCAGCGCAGCGCAGGACAACAACAGGCAATAGGGCCACCCGTACATGGGTGTGTCCTGTGGACTCGAGCGTCCGAAATTGTCCCGGCAATCCTCGTTTCACAGATTCCGCCATCCGTTCATGGGTATGCCCTGTGGATTCCTGCATCCGAAACTGCTCTGGGAACCCATGTCTGGCAGATAGTGCTATCTGTGCCAACTGCCCGAACTACAAGCAAAGGAGCAATCGCGCGGTGTCATCATATTGTCCTCGATACAACCGTACCAAAGGATATCGTGGACATCGAGGTCATAGAGGTTCACGAAGAGGATGCTGGAGATAACTGGAATTAAAAGGCTCACATGAAAGTAACATTCCAGTGAATATACTTTTCTAGGCTGAAGGCGATGGTGCAAGATACTCCATCGCCTTCAATTTGTCTAAATTCAACCTCACTTTCAAAATAGAATATGGCGTGTCTCTTTTGCAATACGAGCCGGCTGTTCAGTTGAGCTGTAGTTTTTGGTCCTTGTTGACAGAAAGGACTCCGGGGATTTTTTCGTAGTATTTTATGGCATCGGAGAGCGTTCTATTCTTTGGTACAGTTACGGCGATGCCATTTATTACCTTATAGACATACAACACTTCGGAGTCAAATTTCTTAACAGCATCAAGCAAAGCTTCTTTTCCAGCCTCCGGATCGTAATAAATGATAAGGTTTTCGCCTGGAGTCTCCATTTGTCCCACTTTGGTCGTTCGACAAGCCGGCAAGATGATTGCAAGTGCCAATACGATTATTTTAAGTGTTTGTTTGAACATGTTCTGAATACCAATACAATTATTCGTAATCAATCCGTTCGATTTTGAAGATAACTGGGCGTGTGCCGTCGTTGCAGCATGTTATCATGGTGTTCTCATCGCGCATCCAGCCTTTCATGATAGAACCTCCTTGCAGGCCGGTATAGATGTAACGAGAGATGGCGTCCCACGCTTCGGAGCAGAACGGCTTCTTCGGGCCTCCGGCTATCTCATCAGGATTGCCGTTGGATTTCACAAGAGTGTTCAGTCCGCAATGCCAGTAGTCATCTCGCTCATCATCACGGTAGAATATGAACTCATCTCCCTTGTTATAGAGCGGGCATTTTCCCGAACAGGGATTGGCGCAATACTGCTGTTGATATTCCGCATACAGTTTGGTGTCAAGTACCGTTACTTTCACTTTATGTTTCATAGTCATTGAGCCGGATTGAATTTCCGACTACAAAGTTAACAAAATTCAACTGATCTTTGTTAAAAATCGGTAGTCGCTCCGACCCTCCGGGAATGCCATTACAAAAGAGACGAGTGGCTCGCCAAACGAAACAAGTAACCATAGCCATATCAGTGAAGAAGACGGTGAAGCGTGATGCTCCATCGCCTTCAATTTGTCAAAAATTTCGGCCGCCAAAAGGCGGCTATCAAAGGTATTCCACCATTTCTGAGAGAGGACGAAATACATCATGCCAGGGTGCGTATGGTTTTGCATTAGGTGAAGGATAACCTATTGGCAAAAGGCAAAGCGGAATAATGTACGGAGGAAGATTGAATGCCTTTTTTACTAATGCAGGGTCAAACAAGAGAACCCAACATGAGCCGATGCCGATGTCCCACGCTTCAAGCATCATGTGGGTGCAGACTATAGACGCATCCATCTCTCCGCAGTCATATCCCTCGACAAATGGACTTTTCCAACTCAAGCGTGCATCGTAGCAAACGAGAAGAACAGTCGGAGCGTTATATGTGCTTTTCGTTATGGCTCGGATTTTACTCAACGCCTCCGGACTTTGAAGCACATATATCTTCTGAGGCTGATAGTTTACTGCGGTAGGAGCAATCTGCCCGGCTTTCAGAATGAGATCAAGTTTCTCAGGCTCAATCTGTCGGGAAGAAAAAGAGCGCACCGACCAGCGCGCTCTTGCAAGTTCGAGAAAGTCTCCCATGATTTACTGGTGGAAAATTTTTGCGACAATCTGCCATTTCCCGTCCATTTTGACGAGTGAATGGAAGTCTGTGAATCCCAGACCGTGCCAGTCTTCAAGAACCACGCGGACTGTTGCGGCGGTGCCGACAACCTCCATTACATCAACCTCATATTTTGTCTCGGGAGCAGCGCCAAGCTGCGAGATTGCGGCATAGAGGGCATCGATGCTTCCGGCGCAGAGTTCGCCGTTGAGATAGCCATACATGATGGCGTCCTTGTAGAATGCTTTCTTTGCGAGTTCGACATCACCGGTGGCGCAGCCGTTTACATACTGCATCGCCACTTCCTTAATTTCTTTATAGTCTTTTATCATGTCAGTATATATTTGATTTTCTGACTGCAAAATTACTATGGTAATGTGTATTTGTCAAGTACCGAAAAATTATTCATGTATGGAA
>CECF01039136.1_pt1 | contig 17893 bp, 12 predicted proteins | sample 554751 | NCBI WGS metagenome assembly CECF01 (sample SAMEA3182099, study PRJEB8094) | gut metagenome | biome: human; feature: gut; material: Stool; isolation source: human stools | place: Canada | collected 2012-06-12 | reverse complement strand
TCGGCGAAGCGGATGCCGGGGGTGACGGTCATGAAGTCGTTGCCGCAGGCCTCCTTCACGATCGAGGCCTCAAGCGGAGAGCAGACCACGCCATCGAGACCTGCTTCCCTGGCGTTGGAGGCATAACGGGCGATGACCTCCGCGATGGGACGGTCGATGAGGAGCTGGTCGGTCATGGCCTCCTGGGATGTGGAGGTGAGCTGGGTCACGGCGATGAGCAGGGGCCTTGTGCCGTCGGGGCGAGTGAGGCCCTCGCGGGCGGCGCGCATCATCTCGATGGTGCCGGCGGCATGCACGTTGACCATGTCGACATCGAGAGCGGAGAGCACCTTCATGGCCTTCTTCACGGTGTTGGGGATGTCGTGAAGCTTGAGGTCGAGGAAGATGCGGTGGCCGCGTTTCTTGATTTCCCTCACGATATCGTTGCCTTCGGCATAGTAGAGCTCCATGCCTATCTTGAGAAAGGGCTTCTCTTCCTTGAAGAGGTCGAGGAAGCGGAGTGTGTCGGCCTTTGACGAGAAGTCGCAGGCTATGATGACGTCTTTGGCGTTTGCCATATATTTGTTTGTTTTATGAGTTATCTGTTTATGGTTATTGCTACCGTGAGTACATTGAAACATGCCGGAGGCATGTCCCTACATTCAGGTGCAGGCATTAGCCGACATCATTCGACGATGCCGATGATGTCGGAGAGGCGGTCGATGCCGAGCTCGCGCATCTTTGCCGGAAGCTCTTCGATGATGTCGCGGCAGACGTATGGGTCGCGGAGGTTGGCGGCGCCGATCTCCACGGCCGATGCTCCCGCCATCATCATCTCTATCACGGCGGCGGCCGAGTCGACGCCGCCGCAGCCGATCACCGGAAGGCCGGTGGCCTTGGCGACCTGATAGACCATGCGGATGGCCACGGGGAAGATGGCCGGGCCGGAGAAGCCGCCCATCACATTGGCGATGACAGGACGGCGACGGCGAATGTCGACGCGCATGCCGAGCATGGTGTTGATGGCGCAGAAGCCATCGGCGCCGGCGTCGCGTGCTGCGAGCGCCACAGATGCGATATCAGTGACGTTGGGTGTGAGCTTCACGTAAAGGGGCTTGGAGGCCACCTTCTTCACCTCGCGCACCACCTCGGCGACGGAGTCGCAGGAGGTGCCGAAGCTCATGCCGCCGCCGTGAACGTTGGGACAGCTGACGTTGAGCTCGATGATGGCCACCTGCTCCTCGCGGTCGATCTTCTCGCAGCATTCCACATATTCGTCGACGGAGAAGCCGCTGATGTTGGCGATGATGGGGTTGTGGAACGCCTCGCGCATCTTGGGGAGCTCCTCGGCGATCACGGCGTCGATGCCGGGGTTCTGGAGGCCGACCGAGTTGATCATGCCGGCGGGGCACTCGGCCACACGCGGCAGCGGGTTGCCGAAACGGGGCTCGCGGGTCGTACCCTTGAAGGAGATCGAGCCGAGGATATCTATATCGTAAAACTCCGACATTCCGTAGCCATAGCCGAAGCATCCGCTGGCGGGAATCACGGGGTTGGAGAGTCTCACGCCGCTGAGTGAGACGGAGAGGTCGGGCTTATTCATTTCCATATCAGGTCTTCCTTAAAAAATATGGGGCCATCCTTACATATCCTCTTGTCGCCGGAGCGGGTCTGGAGGCTGCAGCACATGCATGCTCCGAATCCGCACGCCATCCTCTGGTCGAGGCTGAGCTGGCCGGGGAGGTCGAGGGCGGAGCAGAGCGCGCGCATCATGGGGAGCGGTCCGCAGGCGTAGAAGTAATCGCCGTCAAGACCGTTGGCCGTTATCGCGTCGGTGACGAAACCCTTTGCACCGCGTGAACCGTCGACAGTGGCCACGTATGTGTCGAAACCCTCGTCGGCGAAGAGCTTCTCGGCCGCCACATCGGCTGCGGTGTTGTAGCCCATAACGACAGTGACGTCCTTACCCTCGGCGCGTAGGCGGCGTGCGAGGCCGAACATGGGGGCTATGCCTACGCCGCCGCCGAGCAGCAGCGGACGCCGCGACTCCGGAGCGGGCTGGAAACCGTTGCCGAGACCGGTGAGGATGTCGAGCGGGTCACCCGGACGACGGGTGGCGAGCCACTCCGTGCCATCACCCACCACGTCATAGAGGAGCGTGATGGAGTCATCGTCGTAGTCGAAGAGGGAGATGGGGCGACGCAGATATTTCCCGTCGACGGCGATGTTGACAAACTGCCCGGGGGCAGTGATCGCGCCGGTGGCGCCGGCCGCCTTGAGAAGCATGGTGCGGGCGGTGAGGCGCCGGTTGGAGATTACGCTGAATATCTCTTTTCTGTTCATATCCGATTTGCTCTGGACAGTGGGGAAACATGCCGGAGGCATGTCCCTACAGTCCGGATTCATGATTCATTATATTATTGGCGGAGGCTTACGACGGCGCCGCGGTGGAGGGTGAGGATGGGCACGGAGCAGAGGGTCATTCCCTCGAAGACCGAAACCTTACCTTTGGAGACGAACTCACTGCCTTCTACCTTGAAGTCGCGGTCGAGGGCGATGCCGGCGATGTCGGCGGAGTTGCCGGGAGTGAGCCAAGTCTGCGGCAGCCCGAGGATGTCGCGGGGACGTAGGGCCATCAGCTCCACAAGGCGGTCGATGCCGACGATGCCGGAGGCTACAAGGGCGGTGTAGGAGGCGGCGAAGGCGGTCTCGAGGCCCACGACGCCCATGGCGCTGAGGGAGAGGCCGCGCGACTTCTCCTCGATGGAGTGCGGGGCATGGTCGGTGGCGATGACGTCGATGGTGCCGTCGGCCACACCCTCGAGGAGTGCCTCGCGGTCTGACGAGGAACGCAGCGGCGGGTTCATCTTGAAGCGTCCGTCGTCCTGTAGGTCTTCGTCGCAGAGGAGCAGGTAGTGGGGAGCTGTCTCGCCGGTGACGCGGATGCCGTCGCGCTTGGCGTCGCGGAGCAGGGCCACGCTCTCCTTGGTGGAGATATGACATATATGGAGCCGGCAGCCGGTGTCGGCGGCCAGTTTTATGTCGCGCTCCACCTCACGCCACTCGCTCTCGGAGCAGATTCCCTTGTGGCCATGGGTGCGACACCAACGGCCGTCGTGGATGTAGCCGCCGCGCAGCAGGTCGTTGACCTCGCAATGGGCGGCGAGGATCTTGCCGGTGGGGGCGATACCCGCCATGGCGCGGCGCATCACGTCTTCCGACTGCACACCGGAGCCGTCGTCGGAGAATCCGGCTACATACGGGGCGAGGGCCTCGTAGTCGACAAGCTCCTCGCCCATCCGTTTGCGGGTGATGGAGGCGTAGGGCCATACACGGATGGCGGCGTCGCGGTCAATGATGTCGAGCTGTGTCTGGAGCGTCTCGCGGGAGTCGGGCACAGGATTGAGGTTGGGCATGGTGCAGACGGTGGTGAAGCCGCCTGCGGCGGCAGCGCGGGAGCCGAGGGAGATGGTCTCCTTGTAGCTGTAGCCGGGCTCGCGGAAATGCACGTGCATGTCGACGAATGAGGGGAAGAGGGAAAGGCCGGAGCAGTCGATCACCCTGGCGCCGTCTTCGGGCAGGGAGGGGGCGACCTGAGTAATCTTGCCGCCGGCCACTGCTATGTCTGCATCGACAAAAGACTTGCCGCGCCACACCCGGCCGTTACGGAGGAGGAGTCTGTCATTATCTTCCATTGCAGTAAGAGATAGCACCGGATGGTGTGGAAACATGCCGGAGGCATGTCCCTACAAGCCGGTTGATTGATTTTGTGATGTAATGGATAGCGGTTAATTTAAGGCGGGAATGGCGGCCTACAGAAAAAAAACGAGGCCACCCCATGGTTAGGGCACCTCCGAGATCTTTTGATATGCATTTCTTGCTGGGATTCAACATAGCCGCTGTCTGCCTGAAAATTTTCCAAAATTACAATGAAATCCCCACACGTGCAAATTTTCAGCCGAAAAACGGCAAAAAAGTCGGGACGTCATTCTGCATATTCACAAAAAATTTTTCGTACTTTTGCGGTATGAAAAACTCACCTATCATCATGATGGCGGCCATAGGCGCCATAGGAGCCACGGCAGGCACCAGCGCAGCCTCCGGCAAAGACATAGATTATAATGGAATAGACCGCCGTATAGCCACTGAACGCAGGGCGAAGGTCGACTCGCTCTGCTACGACATATCATTCAGCCTTCCTGCCGAGCGCGACAAACGCATAGAGGGAAAGGAGACCGTAAGCTTCAGCTATACAGGACGGCCCGGCGAGGAGCTGCTGCTCGACTTCAAGGGGGAAGCCGGACAGATCAGGGAGGTGATCCTCAACGGAGCACCGTATGATGCGGAGATGAAAGGCGAGCACCTCGCCTTTCCCGACAGCCTGATGCAGCAGGGACGCAACGACATCACCATCACCTTCACCGCCGGCGAGCGGGCGCTCAACCGGCGCGACGATTTCCTCTACACGCTGTTTGTGCCCTGTCGGGCACGCACTGTCTTCCCCTGCTTCGACCAGCCCGACATGAAGGCCACCTTCCGCCTGAAGCTGGAGGTGCCGGAAGAATGGCAGGCGGTGTCGAACACCGTAGTCGAGAAGGAGACCGGGCTGCCCGAGGGACGCAAGCTCGTGACTTTCGGTCCGACGGAGCCGCTGAGCACGTATCTCTTCGCCTTCGCGGCGGGAGCCTTCTCCCGGCAGGAGTTCGAAGCCGACGGGAGGCGATTCGGAATCTACTACCGCGAGACCGACCCGGCACGCATCGCACAGCTGCCCGAAATCGCCGCCGACGTGGCGGCGTCGCTCGCCTGGCAGGAGGAGTACACCGGTATCCCCTACCCTTTCTGCAAATACGACCTCGTGATCATCCCCGGATTCCAGTTTGGCGGCATGGAGCACACGGGCGCCACCTTCTACAGCGACACGCGGATGTTCCTGCCGGCCAACGCCACTCCCGACGACCGTCTATCGCGTACGCAGCTCATAGCCCACGAGACGACCCACATGTGGTTTGGCGACTATCTGACGATGCGCTGGTTTGACGACGTGTGGACGAAGGAGGTCTTCGCCAACTACTACGCCGCAGCGATCACGCGGGAGCGGCTGCCGCAGTTCGACCATGACCTCTACTGGCTGCGCACCTACGTGGGAGCGGCCCAGAAGGAGGACCGCACGACAGGCGCCACCTCGATACGCCAGCGGCTCGACAACCTCGGCGACGCGGGGCTCGTGTATAACAACATCATCTACGACAAGGCGCCGGTGATGATGGCGAAGCTCGTAGAGCTGATGGGAGCCGACGCCTTCCGAGCCGCCATCAGGGAATATCTCAACACCTACGGCTACGGCAACGCCACCTGGGATGAGTTGGTGGCAATCCTGGCACGCCACACCGGAGAGCCCGTGGAGGCGTTCAGCCACGCGTGGGTCAATGAGGCCGGCTGGCCGGAGATCAAGGTGACCACCGACGGAAAGAGCGTCACGGCCACCCAGCGCGACCGGAGAGAGAGCGCCACGCTGTGGCCGCAGAGCTTCGGAGTGGCCGTGTATGACGGCGACAGGATACAGAGCGTGACGCTGACCTTCGCGGCCGGCGACTCCATAGCCCGCACGGAGCTTCCGCAGGCCATAGCCGACGGAGCCGGGGTGATGACCGTGGTTAACCACAACGGCAAAGGATATGGCCTCTTCACACTCGATGCGGTAAAGGCCCGGAAGACCTCGGCGCTGCTTAAGGGAACCAACCACTGTCTCAGCAACGCCGGGGTGACGGCGCAGCTGATGAACCTCCAGGAGAACGCCCTCTGCAGCAATATCGACAAGGGTTGGTGGGCTTCCGAGATGGCCGACATGGTAAGCAATGAAAGCGACCCGCTGCGCGGCATGATGCTGGCGCAATTCATCGGCGCCCTGCTGCCCGACATCGCCGACAGCGACAGCCTGGAGGCCAGACTGCTCGACATGGCGACAAGTCATCCGATTGCGGCAGTGGGCACGACACTGCTCCGTGGCCTCTACACCTCCGGCAAGTCGCCGGCCACCACACAAGCCATCTACAGGCTATGGGAGGAGGCCGCCTCTCCCCTTCTCGGAGAACGCGACTACATGGACATGGCGCTACAGCTGGCAGTGAGGATGCCGAAGAAGAGCCACAACCTCACGGCCCGGCAGCTGGAACGCATCACCAACCCCGACCGCCGGAAGCAATTCGCATTCGTCAGCCGTGCCGTGGCGCCGACAGCGGAAGCGAGAAAGGCGTTTTTCAACGAGCTGCTGAAGGCTGAGAACCGTACGGTAGAGCCCTGGACGGGCAAAGCACTCTCGCTGCTCTGCCATACCCTGCGTGGCGCGGAGGCGGCCGCATATATCAGTCCGGCTCTGGAGGCTCTGCCGGAGATCCAGGCGACGGGCGACATCTTCTTCCCGGCCAACTGGTGCAGAAACCTGCTGTCGGGCCAGCGGACGCCGGAGGCGCGCGAGGCGCTGCGAAGCTATCTCGAAAGGCATCCTGACCTGAAGCCCATGCTGCGGAGCAAGGTGCTGATCGGCGGGGCGCCGCTGCTCAACAGCGAATCTTAATGCGGGGATGCGCTCCGGTGCATCCGGTCGCACCGGCATGACGACCCGGTGCGGCTGCACCAGGGTGCAGCCCTACAAACCGGATTCTACAGATACCCATACACCCTGATCTGCATTTCTTGACAAATGTCAATGTTTTTTCAATCAGGAGGCTTTAAATTTGCGGCACTGAATCAAATCTCTCAACAGACAACCTAAACACCAAAGTATGGGAAAGAAATTTACCACCATTCTGATGGCAGCGCTGACGGCAGCCTCCGGCATGGCTATGGCGGCAACTACGGAAGGCGGCATAGCTACAGGCGCCACATCAGGGAAAGCCCGCAAGTTGCCGACATTCTACAAAGAGACACGCAGACTGAATCCGGCCACCGAGAAGCCAGCTGAGATGCCCCGCCCGGGCCAGAGGGCACTGATGCCCACAGCGCCAATAAGGAAAAGTCCGCTCCGCATCACCGACGGAGGCACCGACATTTACGGATGGGCGTATTACGGAGATCCTACCGGAATGTACAGAGTTGTCGGCAAAACCGCGCAGCTCTACTGGGCCGATAAATTCGTGGAGACAGCCGGCTGGTATACCATCAGCGAGGGATGGCTGAAAGACGGCAGGCTCTACGGCTATGCCCCCAACCAGTTTAACGGCCAGGTCTCAGGCCTCGACGTAGTAGTATACGACTTCAACAACGGCGACATCCTGGAGACGGAGTCGCTGGAGATGAACTGCTATTTCGACCGTCTGGCCTACAATCCTAAGGACGACTACGTCTACGGCTTCGGCATGATGTGGGACGTCGACCCCGTGAACTACGTCTATATGAAAGCACCGGCCTCCAACCCGGGAGCGGGCGAGTTCATCGCCAACATACCAGACTACACCAAAGAGTTCCGCTCCATATGCTACAACGCGGAAGACGGACTTTTCTATGGAGTAAGCGGAGAGGGCACCTTCTGCTCGATAGACACCGAGGGCAACTATACGGAGCTATTCAGCCTCGGCCTCGATCCTATGGTATGGAATTCAGGTTATAAATCCGGAATTGTCTACAGCCAGGCAGAGGGATGCTATTTCTGGAACAATGTGACCTGGAACGAAGACTGGTCAATATCCATCAACCTCTCGAAGATAGATCCAGCCAAGCAAACCCTCGAACTCTACTGCACACTGCCGGAAGAATTCTACTTCTTTGTATCTCCTGATGATGTAAGCGACGACACAGCCGCCCCACGCATCTCGGAAATGGGAGAAGTGTCGTTTGCAAACGGCTCGCTGACAGGCAGGATCACCTATCAGACACCGACCGCGACTATCGGCGGAGAGACACTGGCAGGCGACATCGACGTATATGCCGAGCTTGACGGAACGCCCTACGCCGGCCCCATCGCCTGCGCACCCGGAGAGAAAGTGACTTTCGACTACACGGAGCTGGAGCGCGGGATGCACGTATTCAGCGAATATACCATAGCCGACGGACATAAGTCTCCCGTACTCACGAGAGAGTTCTTCATCGGCGTCGACACTCCGTCGGCACCCGCCCGCGTCACCTTCCACCAGCAGGAGACCGTATTCGCAGTATGGGACGAAGTGACGACCGGAGCACATGGAGGATATATCGACCTCGAGGATTTGAGCTACAACGTCTACATCAACGGCGAGTTCTACGGCAAAAGCGACACCTTCTACCTCGACAACATCGAGCTGCCCGATGACATCACCATGAGCCTCTACTCGGCATCGGTGACCGCCGTGAGCGGCGGCTACGAGTCAACACCCACCTACTCCAATGAGATAGCCTACGGCAAGCCCTTCGACCTTCCGCTCGAAATCAAACCCACCCTGGAACAGGCCAAGATCTGCTACTCCATAGACGCCAACCAGGACGGCAACTGCTGGCTCATCGACGAAGCCGAGCAGGCATTCATCATAAATTATCCTCCGTATGGCGATGCTCAGGACGACTGGCTGATTCTGCCTCCGGTAAACATCACGGACACGGAGAAGTATTATCCGGTGGAATTCCTCATCTGCAAGGGGAGCGCCTTCTGGCCCGAGAGCCTTGAGGTCTTCGCCGGCACTTCACCCGAATCGGAAGACATGACGATAGAGCTGATCAGCGACCTGGAGCCATCAATCACCTATCCGGCATACCAGAAAGTCAGCGCGCTTCTGAAAGTGGAAGAGCCCGGCGCCTACTACATCGGCTTCCACTGCAACTCCGGAAGCGAAAACTACGGCCTCAAGCTGAAAGACATCTCAGTGGCAGACCACAATGTGACAGCTGCCTCACCCGACTATGCAAGCAATGTAGACATCGAGGCCGCCGAGGAAGGCGAGCTCCAGGCATACGTTCAGTTCAGCTTCCCGACACGCACCATCTCAGGCCAGAGTTTACCCGAAGACGCAGTACTGAAAGCCACCATCGAGGGCTACGACACAGTAGAGATCGAAGGCACCCCCGGCTCGCGCGGCAAAGCCACCGTCGAAACCGACCAGGGCGACAACAGCATCTCGATCCAGATCTCGTTCGGCGAGCTCAACGGCCCGAAGATGATGACCACCGTCTACACCGGCATCGACGTGCCTGTGGCAATCAGCGACGTGGATGTAGAGGCATCGGCCGACATGCAGTCGATGAAGATCACCTGGAAAGCTCCGACCGAGGGTGTAAACGGAGGTTACGTGGATCCGGCCGGTATCTATTACAATATCTTCAAGGCCATCCAGACACCCTACGGCACCCAGTATGACCAGATCGCCACCACGGAAGAGGGCGTGACTGAATACGAATACACCTTCGACCCGGCGACCTCGGACTTCCAGATGGACCAGGTGCTCCTCGCAATCCAGCCCGCCGACGAGGCCGGCGTGCAGAACGAGATGACGCTCGCGGGAGCGGTGCTCGGCACTCCCTACACGCTGCCGATGTATGACATCTTCGAGGACGGCTTCAACCTCAATCCATGGCTCGTGATGCGTCCGGGCGATGAATACCTCGCCACCTACGGCATATACTACCTCAACCAGATCGGCGGATTCGAGAATTACGATGGAGCTGCCTTGGCCGCTATGGGCAACGACGGCGAGAAAGGACGTCTCGAACTCCCCCGCTTCGCTACCACCGGCATCGAGAACGCCATGATAAAGCTCGACATGTATACCGGCCACCTCTGCGCCAACACCACGCTCTACGGCTATACCTACGGCACGGAAGACGCTCCTGTGGAGATCGCCACGATCAACGTGACGCCCGACAACGAGGAATTCCACACTGTGATCCTTGACCTTCCCGCCGAACTCATAGGCAAGGAGTGGGTGCAGGTATATATCGAGAACTCCTTCACCGGCGAGCAGGTGATCATGCTCGTGAAATCGATCGAGGTGAGCGAAGGCTCATCGGTTGCCGACCTAAGCGACGTACGCCGCGTGGCAGCCGGCAAGGGCATCGCCATACTGACAGGCTTCGAGGGATCCGACGTCAGCATCTACCGCATCGACGGCACAAGCGCCGCAAACCTGCGTGTGGCCGACCATGTGACTGAGGTGAAGCTCGACAAGGGAATCTACCTCGTCAAGACTACTGACAGGACCTACAAGGTAATCGTAAGATAAACGGTAAAGTAAGATAAACGGTAAAAGGGATTATCTCCATAGAAAGCGGGCCGGCTTCGTGAAGGAGCCGGCCCGCCGTGTATGTATGACTGAGTCATGAATTCATCATCGGTCGGAGAGCATGCTCTTGCGGATGCGGCTGAGATATTCCGGCGAGACACCGAGATAGGAGGCGATGACGCGGGCCGGAACCGCCCGAATGATCTCGGGACGGTTTTTCACCATGCTCCTGTATCGCTCGGCGATGTTGCCGTTGATGACCTCAAGCTTCTTCTCCGCATATGAGAGCTGATGCATCCATAGGGAATGAAACCACCTCTCGAGATCGAGGTTGGCGATGGCGAGACGCTCGAAGTCGGCCCTTTTGATCACCTTCACCACGCAGCGGGTGCAGGCGGAGGTGGTCATGAAAGCCGGCTGACGCATGTAGTATCCCACAGGCGAGAGAAAGACGGTGGCCCGGATGCCGAAGCCGAACGTAATCTCCTTGTCGCCGTGTAGATAATGGATGCGGATTATTCCCTCGTCGACGATATAGATGTTGTCGTTGACCTCCCCTGTGTTGATTATGACCTCGTTGCGGGAATAAGTGCGCGTGTCGCACTGAGCGAGGAGAGACTCAAGGCTATCGGCCCCGGGACGATAGCTGCATTCCTGCCGGAGAAGGGAGACGAGGGTCGGCACGGAGGCGCCGGGAGAACTGGGAGATGCCATGGATTTTCGGATTAGAAGATGATTGTCGGATTAAAAGATGTCAGGCAAGCGTGAGGGTGCTTTCCTTACCGGCTGCACGGCTGCGTGCGAGCCCGTTGGCCACGACCACCGCCTTCGAGATATGGTCGCAGATATGATTGTCGCCGATGAGCCTGTCGATACCGGCGCCGTGAAGGGCCTCGCGCACATTGTCGCGCACCCCGGAAAGCACTATCATGATGCCCTCCTCATGGGAGGCCTCGATGAGGATCTGGAGGTTGTGGAGACCCGTGGAGTCGATGAAAGGCACCTTCCGCATCCTGATGATGCGCACCACAGGACTCTCCTGGAGACTGAACCTCACCACCTCGTCGAATTTAGTGGCGGCACCGAAGAAGAAGGGGCCGTCGATCTCATAGACCGACACGCCGGGCTCGAGGTCGAGGATCTCGTGATGGCTGACGTCGGTGCCGTCAGCGGCGTCAAGCTGCTCGCCGTAGACACGTACCGTGGTGTTTTCCATCACCCTCCGGAGGAAGACCACCACGGCAAGCAGCAGCCCCATCTCGATGGCGATGGTGAGGTCGAAGACCACAGTGAGCAGGAATGTGACGGCGAGCACGGAGACGTCTCCCTTTGGATTGTGGAGCATCCCTTTCACTGTGCGCCAGCCGCTCATGTTGTAGCTCACCATAATGAGCACGCCGGCAAGACAGGCCATCGGCACGATGCTGATCAGAGGCATGGCCACCAGAAGGACGAGCAGAAGCACCACGGCATGCACTATACCTGCCACCGGAGTGCGGCCGCCGCTGGTGATGTTGGTCATGGTGCGGGCTATGGCTCCGGTGACGGGGATACCGCCGAATACGGGCACCACCATATTGGCGAGACCCTGTCCGATCAGCTCGGTGTCGCAGTCGGTGCGGTCGCCGGTTCGTCCGTCGGCCACAGTGGCGCTGAGCAGCGACTCGATGGCTCCGAGCATCGCGATGGTGAACGCGGAGGGGAGGAGGCGGTTGAGGGTTGCGATGCTGAAATCGAAATCAGGATGCGGAGCCGCCACGGCGAGCTCGCCGAAGCGGTCGCCGATGGTGGTGATGCCGGCGACACCGAAAAATTCCCTCAGGATCCAGACAGTGGCCGAGACAAGCACAATGGCCGTGAGGGCGCCCGGTATCCGGCGGGAGATCTTCGGCATGACGGCGATGATAAGGATGGAGACCAGGCCTACGGCAGCCGTCATGAGGTGGGCCGATGGGAAATGACGCAGATAGACACTCCATTTCCCGATGAAGTCGCCCGGCACCTTCTCGTCGATGGCGAGGCCGAAGAAGTCGGGCATCTGAGTGGAGAAGATCGTGACGGCGATGCCGGCGGTGAAACCCACCACAATGGGATAAGGGATAAACTTGATGACCGTTCCAAGCCTGAAAAGCCCCATCACAAGGAGGATACACCCGGCCATGAATGTCGCTACGGCGAGGCCGGCAAGGCCGTATTGCTGCACTATGTTGTAGATAATGACGATAAAGGCACCTGTGGGACCGCCTATCTGCACGGAATTGCCGCCGAAGGCCGACACCATGAAGCCTCCGATGATGGCTGTGAGCAGACCTACCGTGGGGCTGACTCCGCTCGCGATGGCGAACGCGATGGCGAGCGGAAGGGCGACAATCCCCACCACGATACCCGCCACGAGGTCCTGACGGAATTTTCTGATGTCATAGTCTCGCAGGGCCGTCACCAAGGCGGGCCTGAATTTCAATTTAGCTTGCATTCAACTGTGTTTTTTGGGTTTCATTATAAATTGACAAATGGGAAAGGCATGCCCTATTCGAGGCGTCGCCGGGTAAAGAAACGGCGGGTAGCCAGCAGGAAGAGGGCCGCGCCTGCGACCTGGCATCCGGCAGTGACCCAGAAGGCGGCGGAATAACTCATGTATTCCATAAGGAAGCCGCCGAGCAGCATCCCCAGCCCCATGCCGAGGTCCCAGGATATGAGGATCGAGGAGTTGGCCGTGCCACGCTGGTCGTGGCGCGCCACCTTGACAAACATGTTGAGGAAAGCGGGATACATCTGTCCGTTGCCGAGGCCTATGAGCAGGGCCGAGGCGTAATAGGTCCACTCGTTGATGGAGAGGGCGAACAGGGTGTAGCCGAGCGAGGAGAGCACGACTCCGCGCGCGCAGCTGAGGGTGATGTTGCCGGCGCGGAGCGCGCGGTTGCCGAAGAGGCGAGCGCAGACAAGGCCACCGGAGAGCACTGCGAAGAAGACACCGGTGCCGTCGGTGATGCCGAGCACATCGCGGCCGTAGATGGCCACATAGTTGCTCATCACACCCCAGCAGAGGCCGAAGAACCCGATGTTGACGGCCATGAGCCATGCCCGGGTGAGGAAGAAATGGTCGAGGCTGAACTTAGGCTTACCCTCCACTTTCTCCCTGAGCGGCAGGCGTATGCGGGTGGTGAGCAGGAATCCGAGGAAAGCGAGGGCGAACGAGAGCCAGAAGAGGAGGGGAAAATTGCCCGTGGCGGAATAGATGTAGATACCGGCAGTGGGAGCTATGGCCATCGCGATATTGTTGCTGAGGCCGTAGAATCCGATACCCTCGTTGCGGCGCGACGAGGGGAGCACATCGATGGCCACCGTGCTGTTGGCCACTGTCGTGGCTCCGAAGGGTATGCCGTGGAAAGTGCGCACGATGGCGAACATCAGCAGGGTGCCGGCGCCGGCGTATCCCGCGAAAAGGATGAAGAAGAAAAAGAAACAGAGCATCAACACCTTCCTGCGGTTGAAGGTGTCGACTATGAATCCGCTGAAAGGGCGGATGAGGAGGGTGGCCACCACATAGCCTGAAAGCACGAGGCCTATGATGTCCTTATCGGCGTGAAACTGGTCGTCGAGATATATCGGGAGAAGCGGGGTAAGAAGGTAGAAGGCGAAGAAAAGCAGGAAGTTGCAGCACATCACCTTGAGGTATTCCCTGTTCCAGAGCCGCTCACGTGGGGCATGGGCGGCATTGTCGGCTTGATGTCTCATGATTGTAATGCTAAACGGGAATTTCACAATGAGGGTGCAAAATTATAAAAAAAAGCGAGAAAAGCGCTATATTTGCGGAATGGAAAAAGCGATATTCACACAAATAGAGGCCTTATTGAAGGCCGACAGGTCGGTGAGGCGTTTCGACGAGAGCCGCGCCGTAGACCCGCATCAGCTGAGAGCGCTTGTGGGGCTGACACGCTACTGCGCCTCGGGGCGCAACCTCCAGCCGCTGCGCTACCGCATAGTGAGCGGCCGCGAGGAATGCGCGGCCCTCTTTCCGGCGCTGGCGTGGGCCGGCTATTACACCGACTGGGCCGGCCCCGCCGAGGGAGAGAGGCCGGCGGCATACATAGTGCAGTGTCTCGACACCAGTCTGACCACCAATCCGATGTGTGACGAAGGGCTCAACCTTCAGGCCATCACCCTCGGCGCCACGGCTCTCGGGCTCGGCGGATGCATCATCAAGGCATTCAGGCGCGAGACGGTGGAGAAGGCGCTCGGTCTTCCGGCTCATCTCGAGCCCCGCTATGTGCTCGCTCTGGGCTATCCGGCGGAGAAGGTGCGGATCGTGGACGTCGGCAGCGACGGCGACTACAGATACTACCGCGACGGCGACGACACGCAATGCGTGCCTAAGCGCAGCCTCGACGAGCTTCTCGTGAAGCCCTGAGCCTTCATTGACACTCAGCCGCCATGCCGGGAGGGTTATCTCGGCGTGGCCACATAGTCGCGCCAGTAGACTCTGCTGACGGGATGCTCCCTTATGGAGTCGCCGGAAGCTATACGGAGCGTGGGCTGCGCCTCGTCGGGGCTGTAGGTGACCGACGTGCCGTCGGAGGCGGCGAAGGAATATGTGCGTATGCCGGCCGAGCCCTCCACCTCGAGAGAGCCGGTGAGCATCCTGGCGGGAATCATATGAAGGTCGCTGCCGGGAGGATAGACCGACATCCTGTATCTCCCTGCCGCAGGCCGCGCGTCGGCCTCATCATCATAAGCGGGCTGCTCCGCGGCCTGGAAGTCGACCCTGTAGATCGTGGAGTCGAGTGTGTCGTGAAGGCAGAAAGAGGGCACCCATCCCCCCCGTAGCTCCGGCGCTATCGAGGCGATCTCCTCGTCGGCGAGCATGGCCCTGAGCGCGTTCTCGGCCTTTGAATGATAGTTGACGGCATACACCTTGTCGTCGACCCACAGCTCGTTGTTCTCCTTCGGCGACCAGCCTCTCCAGCCGTAGCTCTCCCAGTCGCCGGGAGTCATCCGCGCGAAAGCGCTCTTCAGGGAGTCGTCGAAGATCACGGGGAAATACCTCACCATGCCGGCCGAGTCGACAATGTCGCGCAACGGGTATTCGCGTGTGATGGGATATGAGCATCGGGCCGCGAATCCGCTGGCATCGGATCCGGCGATTGAATGTGCAAGGTCGATAAGGAGGGTGTCGGGGCGTTGCGTCACCCCGATGGAATCAGTGTCGCCGCCCGACGCACGGCCTCCCTGATTGGTACAGGCGCCGCAGGCCAGGGCCACCGCGATAACGGCAAGCACAATGGATGAGTATTTAGCGGCATATATTTTATAGCGATTCATTTTCCGGAGATTATGAACTGGATTGAACATGCGGGTTAAGATGAGGGTCATTTTCGGGCGAGGGTCCTGAGGTCTTTGACAAAAAGGGTCTCGAGCTCGGCCAGACGCCTTCGCTTGATCTGGGAATTGACCTTGCCGCGATACCGGCAATGGGCTGTGTAGACCTCCTCTATATCGCGGTTGCCGGCACGCAGCTTCTTGAGTATGCTCGACTTGGCCACATTTCCCTGCCCTATGTTGTAGGCGAGGGCGCCGAGCAGGAGGCTGTCGGCTCCGAATTCGCGGTATAGGGCGCAGTATTTCCTGTAGTCCTTGCGCAGAAGGGCATCGGCCTGCTTCTCGGAAAGCTGGACTCCTTTCTTATATTTCTCGCCACTGAGCACTCTGTGGCCATAACCCACGTATGGCCAGTTTTTCGGAGTGTGCATGCCCTCGAAACTCTTGATGAGCTGGACGGCAGCCTCGAAAGTGGGAGGCGATTTCTTCGCGACGGGCTTCACGGCAGCGCACAGCACGATGAAAGCCCCGGCGAGGGCAATTGCCACTATCAGTAATTTCTTCATAATCATTAAGCGCCCATAATGGGGCCTTTGATTATAAACGCCGCAGCCACCGTTTCGGTTTGAAATGCCGGTTACCGCTGACCCGGGCGCATGGGTCTCGTGAGTCTCTACAATAGCTATTCGTGGGAGGGAGAGTTGACGATGATGGTGACGGGACCGTCGTTGACGAGGGTCACCTTCATATCGGCGCCAAAGCGACCACGACCGACTTTCTCCGGAGAACCGAGGGCTTTCTCAGCCTCGGCGCAGAAGTACTCGTAGAGTGGCACTGCAATATCATGGCCGGCGGCTCCGACATAACTGGGGCGGTTGCCCTTACGCACCGAAGCGGCGAGGGTAAACTGGCTCACCACGAGCAGCTGGCCGCCGACATCGAGCAGCGAGCGGTTCATCACTCCGGCGTCATCGTCGAAGATCCGCAAGTTGACGCATTTACGCAGCATCCAGTCGGCGTCAGACTGAGTGTCACCGTTCTCGACACACAGCAGCACGAGTATCCCCTTGCCTATAGCCGACACCCGTTTCCCCTCGATAGTGACTGAAGCCTCCCCCACCCTCTGCAATACCATTCTCATAACTGTATGCCGTATTTGGTGGAGTAGAAGCGCTTGAAGTCTGCCCAGCGGTAGTAAGGGAAGATGTCGGTGGGCACCGGGATGCGTACCTCTTTCTCGTTGTGGAGCACTTTCACCAGGACGTCGTCGGGCCGGGAAGGGTTGCGGAAGAAGATCAGCTGGATGTTGCCGGCCATGGGGGAGACCTGGAAGCTGGCCCAGGATTTATAGAAGTCGTCGATGTTCGCCTCGCGACCGGATGCACCCTCGATGCCGAGCAGGGCGGCAAACGGCACAAGGTTGCCGTCGTGGGCGAAGCGGAGGTCGGCTGCGGTGTCGCCACCGGCAAGGGCCGCGTCGGCTCGCTCCACGACATCGCGCAGCAATGGTATCGATTCACGGATCACGACACCCTTGTTGCCGGGAAAGTCGGCATGACCGCCGTAGAAGCCGGCATTTGTGATCTGCCAGATGTCAAACATCTCCTCGGGCTCGAGGTATTTCTTGAAGTCGATCGGCGTCTCGACGTTCTGGGCGTCGGCGGCCAGCCAGTAGACACCCCAGAGGAAGCCTGACTGGTCGACATTGGCTGCGACATAATCATGATCGCTGAAGACAGCCTTCACAAGGCGCTCCGGATGGGTCATCCGGCGGGAGAAGTCGTCGTGCATGCGCCGCATCACGGTGTCGCGGCGGAAGGCGTCGGCCTCGGCGCTGCCCGGACGGATGGAGGCGAGCTGTCGCTCCGTGGCCTCGCGTGTGACCTGCAGGCGGGGGTTGAACTCCTTGAGGCCCTCACAGAAGGCATCCATGCTCAGCACGCATCTCACCACGAGGGTGGAGCGGGCGTCGATCTTATTGTCGCCGGCAAAGACAGAGGGATAGTTCTCGGCCATGCGTCGGGCGATGCCCTTGTGCTGCCTGACGCCGAGCGGGGTGAGTGCGCCGCCGCGACCTAAGGTCTCGAGCATGAGGGTGTCGAGGTCGGCCATGAGCTGATGGCCGAGCGGGGTGAGGGCGCGGGCGCCGGAGGCGCGGTGGAGCACGTCGGCCACACGCAGATAGTCGGCGTCGTCGATCAGATAGCGGGAGCCGTGGCGACCGAAGTGGCTTATATATACGGGCTCGTAGCCGGCAGGGGGTGGCGTGTTGTCGGCCTTGGTGACGGGATATGCGTAATACACACCGCCGGCCTTGTCGAGGTCGGCATAAACTTCCTCGCGGGTGGTCTGCGCCACGGTCTGAAAAGCGAAGGCGAGGCAGGCGGCGGCAAATAAAAAGAGTCTCATAC
>CECF01059500.1_pt1 | contig 18067 bp, 12 predicted proteins | sample 554751 | NCBI WGS metagenome assembly CECF01 (sample SAMEA3182099, study PRJEB8094) | gut metagenome | biome: human; feature: gut; material: Stool; isolation source: human stools | place: Canada | collected 2012-06-12 | reverse complement strand
ACATTTGCTTATCTCGCTGATTATAAGGTTAATAAATACTTAAATACTTATCAATATTCCTCCTCGTTGAAGAAGAAGTCTTCTTTCGAGGGGTAGTCGGGCCAGATCTCCTCGATGCTCTCGTAGGTGTCGCCCTCGTCTTCCATCTCCTGGAGGTTCTCGATCACCTCCATGGGTGCCCCGCTGCGCAGGGCGTAGTCGATCAGCTCTTCTTTCGTGGCGGGCCACGGCGCGTCTTCAAGCTTCGACGCCAGTTCAAGTGTCCAGTACATATCTATAGTTGTGTGTTTTTATGTTTATTTTTTTCTCTGCCACACTATCTCTTCCACACCCGCCAGGAAATTGAAATAGCGGGCGGCTGCGAAGAGGTAGTCCGACAGCCGGTTGATATATCTGATCAGCATGGGGGAGACATACGCCTGCTCCGCCAGATCGAGGATGCGGCGTTCGGCGCGGCGGCATACCGTGCGCGACACATGGGCGCGCGCCGCCAGCATACATCCGCCGGGAAGCACGAACAGCTTCAGTTTCGGCGTCTGCTCGTCGAGAGTGTCGATCCATCCCTCGAGGCGTTCAAGGTCGTCGGCGGCGAGGCCGTTGACTTCGGGCTGTTCCCCCTCCGGCTCCTCCGTGGCCAGATAGGAGCCGAGATTGAAGAGCATCGACTGGATTTCCAGTAGTTGCCCTTTCACCTCCGCGTTGCAGTCGGGATCCGACAGTATGCACCCAAGCGTGGAGGAGAACTCGTCGAGTGTGCCGTAGGCTTCGAGCCTAACGCTGTTTTTCTTCACCCTCGTGCCTCCCACAAGCGACGTCGTGCCGGTATCGCCCGTGCGTGTATATAAGTTGCTTTTGGCCATAATTCAGCTTTTTTTTATTTTCAACGCGGCTAATCACATATTGTTGCGACCGTATGCAAATATTTCTATATCCGCTGCCGGTAGTTTGGCTTTTTTTTTGTAGCTTTGCATTCCCGCGGCCTCGCGCCGCTCTTCATCAGATTCCTCTTATGGCAGAATCCCAGCAATATATAGTGTCGGCGCGCAAATACCGTCCCGCCACGTTCGCCTCAGTAGTGGGGCAGAAGGCCTTGACCCAGACGCTGAAAAACGCCATCGGCTCCCGCCGTCTGGCCCAGGCATACCTCTTCACCGGCCCGCGTGGCGTCGGCAAGACCTCATGCGCCCGTATTTTCGCCAAGACCATCAATTGCCTCAATCCGACTTCCGACGGCGAGGCCTGCGGCAAGTGCGAGTCGTGTTGCGCTGTCGATGAAGGCAACTCCTTCAACATCATAGAGCTCGACGCCGCATCCAACAATTCGGTCGACAACATCCGCAGCCTCACCGAGCAGGTGAAGATCGCTCCGCAGGTGGGCGCCTACAGGGTCTTCATCATCGATGAGGTCCACATGCTCTCGGCCGCCGCCTTCAACGCCTTCCTCAAGACCCTCGAGGAGCCCCCCTCGTACGTGATCTTCATCCTGGCCACCACCGAGAAGCAGAAGGTGATCCCGACAATCCTGAGCCGTTGCCAGATCTACGATTTCAAGCGCATCACCATCGACGATATGGTCGACCATCTCGAGTATGTGGCCTCGCAGGAGGGAATCACCGCAGAGCGCGAGGCTCTTGCCGTCATCGCCCTCAAGGCCGACGGCGCAATGCGCGACGCCCTCTCCATCTTCGACCAGGTGGCAGCCTCATCTGCCGGCAACATCACCTACCGCGCGGCCCTCGACTCACTCAATGTGCTCGACTACGACTACTACTTCCGCATCATCGACGCCGCCCGTCAGGGCGATGTGCCCGCCACCCTCCTTATATATAATGAGATCCGCGAGAAAGGCTTCGACTCTCTCTTCTTCGTCAACGGACTCGCCGCCCATGTGCGCGACCTGATGGTGGCCGCCGATCCTCGCTCCGTCGGTCTGCTCGAGACCTCGAGGGAAATCGAGAAGAGATATGTGGAGCAGGCCGCCACACTCCCCGTGGAATGGTATTACACGGCCCTGAAGATCCTCAACGACTGCGACGTGCAATACCGCACCACCTCCGGCAAGCGTCTGCTCGTGGAGCTGAGCCTGATACGCCTGTGCCAGCTCCTCAAGCCCGCCACGCCCCCTTTTGACATGGCAGACAGGAAGGTGGAGCTCCGCGATCCGGCCGCCGGTCAGCGGTCCTGTCTGCTCCCCGACGGCTCCACGCGGCCCGCTTCCCGGAAGGGGGAACCCATTGCCGCGCAACCCGCTGCCGCGACACCCGTTGCCACACAGCCTAAGCCGACGGCCCGCGCCGTGCCTCCGGTAGCCGCCGAGTCTTCGCCGTCATATATCCGGCAGGCGCAGGCTCCGTCAGCTCCGGTGGCTGCTCAGGTTTCTGCCGCTCAGCCCGACGGACAGCACCGCGGCATGCGTCTCAAGGTCCACACCGTGAAGCTTGCGCAGGATGCCGTCGATGCCTCGCGTGCCTCCTCGCTCGAGCGGCGGCGCTCCCCCTTCTCCGACGAAGCCTTCATGTCTGCCTGGAATGAGTTCGTGGCCTCCAATCCATCGCTCCATATCCTGGTCAACGCCATGCGCACCTCGCGTCCTGTCAGGGAGTCGGAGGAGAGCTTCCGCATTGTCGTGGCCCATCCGGCCCAGCAGCAGGCCTTCGAGCTCTCGATGTCGAGGCTCGTGGGATTCCTGCGCCAGCGACTCGACAATGACTTCCTCACGCTCCACACCGAGCTGGCCCGCGACGAGGCTTCCGGTCGCGAGCTTCCGGCCAGGGAGTTTCTCAAGAACGTCGTGGAGAAAAACGAGGCGCTCGGAGCTTTTCTGCGTGATTTTGACGCCGAGCTCTGCTGAGGAGCGGAAACAGCCGCATTGGCCGTTATTTATTCATAAATAATGTTAACGTGTGTGAAATAGGGGCGTCCCGATAGTGGACGTCGGATTTTTATTATTATCTTTGCAAAAGCATTCCGGAGGGGACAATAAGTCTCCTCCTCTTTTTTAGCCGTCGCGCAAGTGTCCCTGTCCGGGGCTTGCCGCGCGGGCGTAACCCGACTTAAAGATTATGATAGACAAGACATCGCTTGAACAATACATCGGGAAGTGTCTCGAGGGCACTGACCTCTTCCTCACCGGGCTGTCGGTAAGCCCCGACAATGTGGTGAAGGTTGAGATCGACTCCGACACGGCTGTAGACATCGACCGCTGCATGGAGCTCTCGCGGCAGATTCATGAGGAATTCCCCACCGACACCGACGACTATGAGCTGGAGGTGGGCTCCGCGGGAATCACATCCCCGTTGAAGACCGGCAGGCAGTATCGCAAGTATATCGGCAAGGAGCTCGAGACGCTCACCGCCGACGGACGTAAGATCAAAGGCACGCTCCGCGATGCCGGCGACACCGGCTTCACCCTGCTTGTGGAGCAGAAGGTGAGGAAAGAGGGGCAGAAACGGCCCGTGGTGGAGTCCGTGCCCGTCACCCTTCCCTATTCGGAAGTGAAATCTACTAAGTATATTCTACAATTCTAAGGCAATATGGCAAAGAAAGCAGAAACCGTAAATATGGTTGACCGGTTTGCGGAGTTCAAGGAGCTTAAAAACATCGACAAGACCACGATGATCAGCGTCCTCGAAGAGTCGTTTCGCAACGTGCTCGCGAAGATGTTTGGCTCCGACGAGAATTTCGACGTGATCATGAACCCCGACAAGGGCGACTGCGAGATATATCAGAACCTCAAGGTGGTGGCCGACGGCACTGTCGAGAATCCCGACATGGAGATTGGCCTCACCGATGCCCGCGAGATCGACCCCGAGTGTGAGATCGGCGAGGATGTGGCCAAGCAGATCTTTTTCGAGAAGTTCGGCCGCCGCGCCATCCTGACTCTGCGCCAGACCCTCCAGTCGAAGATCCTCGACCTGCAGAAAGACGCCATCTTCTCCAAGTTCCGGGAGCTCGAGGGCGAGATCATCGTCGGCGAGGTGCATCAGATCTGGAAAAAGGAGATGCTTCTGCTCGACGAGGAGCAGAACGAGCTCATAATGCCTAAGGACGAGCAGATTCCCGGCGACAACTTCCATAAGGGCGACATGGTGAGGGCTGTGGTGAAGAGGGTCGACAACCCCAACAACAATCCCAAGATCATCGTAAGCCGCACCGACGAGCGCTTCCTGCGCCGCCTCTTCGAGAACGAGGTGCCCGAGATCCACGACGGCCTGATCACGATCAAGACCGTGGCCCGCATCCCCGGCGAGAGAGCGAAGATCGCCGTGGAGAGCTACGACGACCGCATCGACCCCGTGGGAGCCTGCGTGGGCCCCAAGGGGAGCCGCATCCACGGCATAGTGCGTGAGCTCCGCAACGAGAACATCGACGTGATATCCTATACATCCAACCCCTCGCTCTTCATCCAGCGGGCCCTCAGCCCGGCAAAGATCAGCTCCATACGCATCAACGAGGAGGATCGCAAGGCGGAGGTATTCCTGCATCCCGAGATGGTGTCGCTCGCCATCGGCAAGGGGGGCCACAACATCCGTCTCGCCACCATGCTCACCGGATACTCCATCGACGTCTACCGCGACATCGAGGAGGGTGAGGAAGACATCTACCTCGATGAGTTCCGCGATGAGATCGACGACTGGGTGATCGAGGCTCTCAAGGACCTCGGCCTCGGCACCGCCAAGGCAGTGCTCAACGCAAGCCCCGAGGTGCTCGAGCAGGCCGACCTCGAAGACTCCACGCTCGAGCATGTGATGAGCGTGATACGCTCGGAATTTGAAGAATAATTTACCACAACATTATATGCGCATAAAATTAAGTAAGATAGCTAAAGACCTCAATGTCGGTGTGAACACCGTGGCCGAATTTCTCAAGCGCCATAATATAGAGGTCGACGCGGGCAACCCCAATGCGCGCATCGGGGAAGACGCGGAGGCCCTGCTGAAGCGTGAGTTCAGCAACGACAAGGACGCCAAGGAGAAGTCCGACAAATTCACCACCACCCGCATGAGCGACAAGAAGGCCGCCCGTGCTGAGAAAAACCGTGAGGCGGAAGCCGCTCATCAGGCGCCCGCTCCGGGCCTAAAGGTGCTCGGCAAGATCGACCTCAAGCATCCCGAGCGTCCCATGCAGCCGGCGCAGGCGCCCGAGAAGCCCGTTGTGGTAGAGAAACAGGCTCCCGGGAAGGCGGCTGCGGCTCCCAAGGCCGAGAAGCCCGCTCCAAGGGCCACCGAGGCACAGGCGCCACGGCCCCAGGCCCCGGCCGAGACCAGCAGGCCGCAGGGCTCCGCTCCCCAGCAGCCGGCTCAGCGTCCCGACAGGGAGCGCCAGCGCGACAAGGCCCAGCGTCAGCAACCTCAGCAGCCCGGGTCTCCGAAGGCGACTTCCGCGGCTCCCAAGGACACAACGCCCCGCCCTCAGGCCGCTCCGGCGCAGCCCCAGGCTCCGGCCGCGCAGCCTGTGAAGACGGCAACGCCTGAACAGCCCCTGAAGACCGAGGTGTTCCGCCTGAACGCCCCCGCGGCTCCCCAGGAGCTCAAGGTGCTCGGAAAAATCGACCTCTCCGCCATCAACCAGTCGACACGCCCCAAGAAGAAGGGCAAGGAGGAGCGCCGTCGCGAACGCGCCGACAAGAGCCGTGGCGGCGCTGCCCAGCAGCCTGCCGGAGACGCCGCCTCCGCCGACCGCAAGCGCCGCAAACGCATCGGCAAGGAGAAGGTCGATATCGAGAAGGCCGTGAGCCAGCCAGGATTCGGCGCCGACAAGAAATCCAGGTCCGACTCCCAGCAGGGAGGCCAGCGGCAGGAGCGCCGCGGCGACCGCGACCGTGGCCGCGACCGCAGCAAGGAGCGCAAGGACCGTCAGGCTCCGCGCCAGGAGCCAAACGCAGAAGACGTGCAGAAGCAGGTGAAGGAGACACTCGCCCGCCTCACCAACAAGCCTGCCAAGAAGGCCGTGAAGTGGCGTAAGGAGAAGCGTGAGGCCATCCACAACCGCGAGCTCGAGAACGCACGTCGCGAGGAGGCCGAGAGCAAGGTGATCAAGATCACCGAGTTCGTCACCGCCAACGACCTCGCCAACCTCATGGAGATTCCCGTCAACAATGTCATCGCCACCTGTATGAACCTCGGAGTCATGGTCTCCATCAACCAGCGCCTCGACGCCGAGACAATCAACATCGTGGCCGAGGAGTTCGGCTTCACCACCGAGTATGTCAGCGCCGACGTCACAGAGGCCATCGCCACCGAGGAAGACTCCGAGGAGAACCTCGTGCCCCGTCCCCCTATTGTCACCGTGATGGGACACGTAGACCACGGCAAGACCTCGCTGCTCGACTATATACGCAAGGCCAACGTCATCGCCGGCGAGGCCGGCGGCATCACGCAGCATATCGGAGCATACAACGTCAAGCTCTCCGACGGCCGCCACATCACTTTCCTCGACACTCCGGGCCATGAGGCGTTCACCGCCATGCGTGCGCGCGGCGCCAAGGTCACCGACCTCGCCATCATCATCGTGGCCGCCGACGACGACGTGATGCCCCAGACCATCGAGGCCATCAACCATGCCTCCGCAGCCGGAGTCCCCATGGTGTTTGCCATCAACAAGATCGACAAGCCTACGGCCAACCCCGACAAGATCAAGGAAGAGCTCGCCAACATGAACTACCTCGTGGAGGAGTGGGGCGGTAAATACCAGAGTCAGGATATCTCCGCCAAGAAAGGCATCGGTGTCGAGGAGCTCATGGAGAAGGTGCTTCTCGAGGCCGAGCTTCTCGACCTCAAGGCCAACCCCGACAGGGCCGCCATCGGCTCCGTGATCGAGTCGAGTCTCGACAAGGGCAGGGGATATGTGGCCACAGTGCTCGTGCAGAACGGCACTCTGCATGTGGGCGACGTGCTTCTCGCAGGCACCAACTACGGCAAGATCAAGGCCATGTTCAACGAGCGCAACCAGCGCGTCACCGAGGCCGGCCCGGCCACCCCGGTGCTCGTGCTCGGTCTCAACGGCGCTCCGACGGCCGGCGACACCTTCAATGTGCTCCCCACCGAGCAGGAGGCCCGCGAGATCGCCGGCAAGCGCGAGCAGCTCCAGCGCGAGCTCGGCCTGCGCACCAAGAAGCGTCCCGGTCTCGAAGAGCTTGGCCGCCGCCGCGCCCTCAACGATTTCCACGAGCTCAACCTCGTGGTCAAGGGCGATGTCGACGGTTCGGTGGAGGCTCTCTCCGACTCCCTCATCAAGCTCTCGACGCCTGAGATTCAGGTCAATGTGCTCCACAAGGGAGTGGGAGCCATCTCCGAGAGCGACGTCACGCTGGCCGCCGCCTCCGACGCCATCATCATCGGCTTCCAGGTGCGTCCTTCGGGCGCCGCACGCCGCGAGGCCGAGAAGGAAGGCGTCGAGATCCGTCTCTATTCGGTGATCTACAAGGCCATCGAGGAGGTGAAAGACGCAATGGAGGGCCTTCTCTCTCCCGAGATCAAGGAGGAGATCACCGGCACTGCCGAAGTGCTCCAGACATACCATATCTCGAAGGTGGGCACCATCGCCGGAGCCATCGTGCGCGACGGAAAGATCAAGCGCACGAGCAAGGTGCGCGTGATCCGCGACGGCATCGTGATCTACACAGGCGAGCTCGGATCCCTCAAGCGCTTCAAGGACGACGTCAAGGAAGTGGTCTCCGGCTACGACTGCGGCCTCTCGGTGCAGGGCTACAACGACATCCGCGAGGGCGACCTCATCGAGGCCTTCGAGGAGGTAGAGGTGAAGAAAACCCTTTAACGCCCAGTCCCGCTGATATGGCAACCTTTTTTGTCAACATCGGCTCCAACCTCGGCAACCGCCGGCTCAATCTGAGCCGCGCGATGAGGGCCGTGGCGGCCGAGTTCGGAAATTTTGAAATCAGTCATGTGGTGGAATCGCAACCCTGGGGGTTCGATTCCACCCATGCTTTTTTGAACGTAGGAATGGCTTTCGACACCGACCTGCCGCCGGTGGAGGTGCTGCATAGGCTTCAGGAGATAGAGAAAAGCATCTCTCCCGACTCCCACCGCGACCCCGGAGGAGGTTATGCCGACCGCATCATCGACATCGACATAGTGGCCGTCGACACCCTGCGGCTCGACACTCCGGAGCTCGTGGTGCCTCATCCCCGTCTGGAGCGTCGCCGCTTCTTCCTCCAGCCGATGGAGGAGCTCGCCCCGGGGTGGCGCCATCCCGCCACCGGCCTGACACCCGGCGAGATGCTCGAGGCGTGTCGGGAATGACCATCCAGACCTTTTTCAACCGATTCCACAGCAATGAGACAGATTGTGATTTCGGGCAACGACCTGTGGCTCGAGCGCCGGGGCGACACCGTCTCGCTTCCCTCCACGGTGGCGTTGCCTCACTGCGACGACCTCTTCACGTTCGGCCCCGATGGAGAATACGTGGCCTTTCAGGCTCCGCAGGATGGTCTTCCTCCGGAGCTGGAGCTGCGCGGCCTGCGTGAGAGCCATGCGCTGCTCCCGGCCGACGATTACGCGGCGGTCTCCAAGGGTGCGGAGCTCATACACTGGCATGCCTCCATGCGCTATTGCCCCGCGTGCGGCGCTCTGCTGCGCCGCGGCGGCCCGATATCCAAGATATGCCCCGCATGCGGCGCCGAGCATTTCCCCTCGCTGAGCCCTGTGGTGGTGGTGCTCGTGATCCGCGGCCGCGAGGCCCTGCTCGTGCATGCCGCCAGTTTCAGGCGCCCCTTCTACGCCCTCGTGGCGGGATTCGTAGAGACGGGGGAGACCCTTGAGCAGTGTGTGGCCCGCGAGGTCAGGGAGGAGACAACCCTGGAGATCGACGACATCCGTTATCGCGGCAGCCAGTCGTGGCCGTTCCCGTCGCAGCTCATGCTCGGTTTCACGGCCCGCTACCGATCCGGCGACCTGGCGTTTGCCGACGGAGAGCTCACCGCAGGCGCCTTCTTCAGCCGCGACAGCCTCCCGATGCTCCCTACGCCCCCGTCCCTCTCCCGGGCTCTGATCGACGCCTGGACGAGGGGCGATTTCGACTGACTCTTCCTCCCGCACCGTATCCTCCCCTCCCGGTGGCATAGAACCATTGAGAGGCAACGTTTGTTAAAAGATTAAAAATTTTGTCTGAAATGTTGAAATCCGCATCATGAGGAAGACCCGCCACATCCTTCAGAAAGTGCCCGCGTGGCTGTTCACCGTCGTTACGGTGGGCGCGGTGCTCTGGCTCACACTCGCCCCCAGGCCTCTGGGCGACGAGGATATCCCTCTATTCCCGGGTGCCGACAAGATTGCCCACGCCCTGATGTTCGGCTTTCTCACGGTCATGATCCTTCTTGACTGGCAGCGTGCCGGAGGCTGGCGCCACGTGTCGGCCGCCGGGATATGGACCGCCGCCCTCTCCTCGACCGCCCTGGGAGTGGCCGTGGAGTTCATGCAGCGGGCCATGCATGCCGGCCGCGGCTTCGAGGTGGCCGATATGGTGGCCGACGGTGCCGGCGCCCTCCTTGCGGCCCTCCTGTGGGGGCTCCTCCAGTCACGTTGGAGCCGCATTCCGCGATGACGCTATTATAATGGTTTCACATTCATATTGAAGAGTTATGAGCGAAGAGCATAAAAACAATGTCGAGACCCCGCAGCCGAAGGCGACCGGCCGGCGGCATCTCATCCGCAATCCGTGGGTGAGGATTCCGTTGAAGACGCTGATGTGGCTCGTCGTAGCCGTACTGATGATTCCGGTGCTCCTCTACATCCCTCCGGTGCAGACGCTGGTGAAGAACGTGGCCTGCCGCTACATCGCCTCCTCCACCGGAATGAAGGTGGGCATCGACCGCTTCCGCCTCCGTTTCCCCGTTAAGGTAGAGCTTGACGGCGTCTATGTGCTCGACACTTCGGCCGACACCATGGTCAGGGCCTCGCGGCTCGTGGCTGATGTCAGGCTCATGCCCCTTCTCTCGCTCGACGTGAAGATCAACCGCCTCCTCCTCGAGTCAGGCTATTACCGCATGGTGAGCCCCGACTCCTCGATGGTGCTCGCCCTCGACGCCCGGCGCCTCGAAGTCGACGACAGAAGCTCGTTCGACATCGCCTCCGGCGACATCAGCCTCAACCGCGCCGATGTCTACGGCGGCTCACTCTCACTGTATATGGACGTGTGGAGGCAGAAGCCCACGCCGACCGACACTGCATCCACTCCATTCCTCATCAAGGCCAACGACCTGCGTCTCCACGACTTTTCGTTTGCCATGTCGATGCTTCCCACCATCGACACCCTTACCCTCCGTGCCGCTGACGTCGCGCTGGCGAAGGGTGTGGTCGACCTGCGTTCCGGCAACATCCGGGCCAGCTCAATGAGAGTGGCCCGCGGCGCCTGCTCCTATATCGCTCCCACGCCTGAATATGTGGCCGCACATCCCGTGCCCGTCGACTCCACATCCGCTTCCCAGCCCATAAGGATAGCCGCCGACAGCGTATCCCTCGACTCCTTTTCCGTGCTTTACGCCATCAAGGGCGCCAAGCCTCTCCCGGGCTTCGACCCCTCCTATATCAGCCTCTCCGATGTCGGCATCGGCATGAGGAATTTCTTCAACGAGGCTTCCACTGTGAAGCTCCCCGTCACGCGCCTCGCCGCTAAGGAGCGCTCCGGGCTCGTGGTGACTTCCGCCCGGGGCAATGTAGATATCGACTCCACGGGAATCACGCTCGACAATCTTAATGTCAGCACTCCCTACTCATCGCTCACAGCCACTGCCGGAATTCCCTTCGCCCTCATGGAGATGAAGCCGGAAGCGCCGCTTGCGGCAAGCATCAGCGGCTCGCTCGGCATACCCGACGTCGAGGCGTTTATGCCCGATGTGAAGCCAATGACCTCCTCGCTGCCCCGCCGCGATCCCATAGCGCTCGCCCTCGAGGCCGGAGGCACCCTCTCCCGCGCCTCCATCAGGCGCCTCGAGGCCGCGATGCCCGGCGCCTTCAGTCTCCAGGCCTCCGGATTCGCCGACAATGCCCTCGACTTCAACCGGATGAAGGGCGAGGTCGTGTTTGACGCCCGCCTCGACAATCCTTCCATCATGTCGGCCCTCCTCGGCAACGCCGGATTCAAGGTGCCCGCCTTCTCCCTCAAGGGCACTGCGGCTGTCGCGTCGAGGGCTTTCGATGCCGACATGCGGCTGCTCACTCCGGAGGGCGACATAGCCGCCACCGGCTACCTCAGCCTCTCATCGGAAGGCTACACTGCGGATATCGACGTCAGACGTTTCAATGTGGGCCAGATCATGCCCTCGCTCGGCATCGGCGTGGTCGATGGATCGTTACGCGCCGACGGCGCGGGATTCGACCCGACACGTCCGGGTGCGGAAACGCAGATCGAGGCGCGGATCAGATCCATCGAATACAACAGGCGTCACATCGACGGCATAGATGCCGATATCTCCCTGCGCGACGGCAGTTTCGACATCTCCGCCTCCACCCACAACCGGTATGCCAACATCGATATCGACGGTTCAGGCACGCTCGCACCCGATTACTACACTTTCGACATCCGCACCATGGTCAGGGAGCTCAACCTCTACGAGCTCGGCATGTCGAAGACTCAGAACGCCGGGTGCTTCGATATCTTCCTGAAGGGAAGCGCTGCCCCGCAGCGCTGGCTCTACGACGCCGACCTCCGCATCGACAGCATACAGTGGACCTCCGGCAACAGCTTCTATCGCGCCGCCGCCCCCATCACCTTCCGCCTTGACGCCCGCGAGCAGAGCGTCGACGCCTTCGTCACCGCCAACCGCGCCCGCCTCGACCTCTCGGCACGGACAGGGCTCCGCTCCATCGTCGACCTGATGCCGCTGGTGGCTGACTCCCTGTCGGCGCAGATCGCCCGCCGCGACCTCAATGTCGAGGCCCTCCAGCAGGCCCTCCCCCCGTTCAGCCTCGACCTCGCGGCTTCCGGCAGGGGCATACTCGGCCAGTTCCTCCATGCCTCCGGAATGAACGTCGACAGCATACACGCCTCTTTCTCCAACGACTCCCTGCTGCGGGGCTCCGCTCTCGCCATGCGCCTCAACACCGGCTCAATGATGCTCGACACCCTATCCCTCGCTCTTCAGGAGCGAGGCCGGCTCATCGACTACAAGGCCCATCTCGGCAACCGCAAGGGCAACCTTCCAGAACTCGCCGGCGTCGATATCAACGGATATTTCGGCTCCAACCGTCTGCTCGCCTCCGTGACCCAGCGGAACGCCGCCGGCCAGACCGGATACCGCCTCGGCGTCACCGCCGCTTTGCTCGATTCGGCCGTCAACCTCCACTTCACCCCGCTCAAGGCCATCATCGCCTACAAGCAATGGAACATCAACCTCGACAACCACGTGCAGTATGACTTCAACGGCCATATCGACGCCAATCTCGAGGCCCGGAGCAATGAAAGCTCAATCGGATTGAAGACCAGTGTCTCGCAGCTCGGCTACGATCAGCTCCATCTCGCCCTTCAGAACATCCACATCGAGGATTTCCTCAACCTCTCCGTCTTCGCTCCGCCGCTCACGGCAACCGTCAACAGCGACCTGACTATCGGATACACCGCCACCGGATTCCAGGGTGGCGGCAGGCTCACCCTCTCCGATTTCACCTACGACCGGGTGCGTGTCGGCGACATAGGACTTGACCTCAGGGCAGGACTCGAGAACAGCGGCGAGACATCCGCCCGTGTCGCAATGGATGTCGACGGAAAGCCGGCTGCCCTCTTCTCGACCCTCCTCGTGCCAGACTCCGTTTCCCGGAAGCTCACTCCAAAAGAGTTTGACCTCAACCTCACGCATTTCCCGCTCTCCATCGCCAATCCCTTCCTCGGCCGCGACGTGGCGAGCCTCAGCGGCGGCATCTCCGGCGCGCTCGACCTCAGTGGCTCGTTTACGGAGCCCGTACTCAACGGCAGTCTCGTCTGCGACTCCGTGGGCGTGCTCATACCGATGGCCGGCACCCGCCTGCGTTTCGACCACGAGCCCCTCACCGTCACCAACAACGTGCTCGCCTTCAACAACTACGATATCTGGGCCGTCAACTCCAACCCCATCACCATCAATGGCTCAGTCGACGCCTCAAGCCTTTCCGACGTGAAGTTTGACCTGGCGATGGCCGGACAGAACGTCCAGCTCGTCGGCACAAGGCGCAACGCCCGCAGCCAGATCCGCGGCAACCTCTTCATGAACCTCGACGCCTCGGCCCGCGGCCCCATGAAGCATTTCACCGTCAACGCCAATGCCAGTGTGCTTCCCGCCACCGACGTCACATACGTGGTCGACATGATGGCCTCCCAGCTCGATGTCACCGATGCCGGCGGAGTGGTGAGGTTTGTCAATTTCGCCGACACCACCTCCGTGGTGAAGGCGGACTCGGTGCCCCAGACCATGGCCATGCGTGTCATCGCATCACTCGGCATCACGGCAGGAGCCCAGGTCACCGTCAATCTCGGCGAGGGCACCGACAAGGTGCAGCTCAGACCCAGCGGCACGCTCAGTTATTTCCAGAATTTCATGGGCGACATGAGGCTCAACGGACAGCTGAACCTCGGCGAGGGCTTCGCCCGCTACACCATCCCCGTCATGGGCCAGAAGACATTCGACTTCCTGCCCGAGAGCTACGTGGCATGGAGCGGCAATGTAATGAATCCTACCCTCAGCGTCCACGCCACCGACCATGTCAAGGCCACGGTGGTGGAGGGAGGCAATTCCCGTCTGGTCAATTTCCTCCTGCAGCTCAATGTCACCAACAATCTCGCGGCTCCGAAAGTGGGGTTTGACCTGCAGACGGAAGACGACATGACAATCCAGAACCAGCTCTCGTCGATGACCCCCGACCAGCGCTCGCAGCTCGCCATCAACATGCTCGTCACCGGCCAGTATAAGGTGGGAGGCACCCACACCGACACCAATATGACCAACCAGCTCTACGGCATGCTCACTTCCCAGCTCAACCAGTGGGCCGCCAAGGCCTTCAAGGGCGTCGACCTCTCCTTCGGCATCGACCAGTATGACCGCACCGTGGAGGGACGCAGCTCTACGGCCATGAGTTACAGCTACCAGATGTCGAAATCCCTCTTCAACAACCGGTTCCGCATCAATGTCGGCGGCAACTACACCACCGACGCCTCTGCCGATGAGAATTTCGCCGAAAACCTCATCAGCGACATTTCTTTCGAGTATATGCTTCGCCAGACCGCCAACATGACGATGTATGCGCGCCTCTTCCGCCACACCGGATTCGAGAGCATTCTGGAGGGTGAGATCACCGAGACCGGTGTCGGTTTCGTGATGAAACGCCGGCTGTCAAGCCTCCGCGGTCTGTTCCGCTTCGGACGCCGCCGCAAAGCCGCCGCTCCCGACTCCGTGCGGAATACCTCTGCGGCGATAAAGCCCGATTCCATAGAGGCGAAGCCTGATTCCACCAACAACGTCCCGCTATGAACAGATCGCGATATATGAAGCCGGCGCTCACCGCGCCCCTTGCCATGCTCCTTATGGTCGCCATCCTCGCCGGATGCTCCACCACCAAGCGTCTCGCCGACGGCGAGGTGCTGTACACCGGTGTGAAGAAGTTTTCCATCAATGCCGCCGACGGTGAGAAGCTCCCCGACGGCATGGTGACCGATCTCAAGAGCGCCATCGACGTCAAGCCCAACAACCCCATGCCCTTCATGTCGCCCTATGTCAGGACTCCCTTCCCCGTGGGCCTCTGGGTCTACAACAACTGGAGCGATTCCTCCGGAGGCTTCAAGGGATGGCTCTACCGGATGCTTGTCTCCCAGCCCGTGCTCGTCTCCGACGTCAAGCCCGACCTCCGCGTCAAGCTCATGGAGCAGATCATGGCCAACGACGGCTATTTCGGCTCCAAGGCATCCTACAGCCTCCTATACGATAAGCGGAACCCGAAGAAGGCCCGCATCGACTACCGCGTCGATGTCGGACGCCCGTATCTCATCGACTCCGTGATTCCGCTCGGCAACGACAGGTCGAGGTTATGCACCATCATCGACTCGCTGGCGGCCCTCAACCCTTACTTCTCCAAGGGTGAGCTCTTCTGCGTCGACTCCCTTGAGTCGGCGAGGATCAAGATCACCAACCGCCTGCGCAACATGGGGTATTATTATTTCCGTCCCGACTATATCGAGTTTCTCGCCGACTCCACGATCACCCCGCAGCGGATCGCCCTCCGCTTCTCGCTCGCCGCGAATATCCCCGCGCTCGCAAAGAAAAGTTTCCGCACCGGAAAGGTCACGACCACCGTGCTCCGCCGGAGCACCCGTAACCCGGGCACTCCCGACACTCTCCATACCGACCGTGGCGAGCTCATCGTGATGCGTCCCGCTAAGCTCAGACCCAATCTTGTGCCCTCGTGCATCACTTTCCGCAAGAACAAGGTCTTCAGTGTCCGCGACATGGACCGCACCCAGACGCGTCTGGCCCGGCTCGGCATCTTCGGCAATATATCCATTCAGCCTGTCCCTTCCGATACCTCCGAGGAACACCCCACCCTCGACGTCTACATTTCCTGTCAGTTCGAGAGGCCCCTCGAGACTTCCATCGAGGTAAACGCCACATCAAAGTCAAACAGCTATCTCGGCCCGGGCCTCATCCTCGGCCTCACCAACCACAACACCTTCGGCGGCGGTGAGCGCCTCTCGCTGCGCCTCAATGCCGACTATGAATGGCAGACCGGCCGAAACCGCGGAAGCGTATTCAACAGCTACGAGTTCGGCCTCGACGCCTCTCTCGCCTTCCCGAGGCTCCTTGCCCCGAAGTTCATCAAGTCGACACGCCGGAATCTCAGCTGGACCACACTCTCGCTCGGCGCCGACCTGCTCAACAGGCCCCACTATTTCAAGATCGTGGAGTTCAACGCCGGCTTGTCATATGAATGGAACTATTCCCGCCATGTGCTCAACCAGTTCACCCCCTTCAAGCTCACCTACACCAAGCTGCTGAAGACCACCCACGACTTCGACTCCATCATGGGGCAGAATCCCGCTGTGGCCCTCAGCTTCCAGAGCCAGTTTATCCCCGAGATGAGCTATACCTACACCTACGACCGCTTCTTCGAGCGCGAGCGCATCAACGGCATCAACTTCCAGGTGATGGTGAAGGAGGCCGGCAACGTATTCGACGGCATCTGGAGCCTATGCGGACAGAAGGGCACAAAGAAGATGTTCGGCACCCCCTTCTCGCAGTTCATCAAGGGGCAGGTGCAGCTCGTCTACTCCCGGCGTCTGATCCGCGGCAGCGACCAGTGGCTCGTCTCGCGCGTCCTTGTCGGCGCCGAGCATGCCTACGGCAACTCCTCCGAGGTGCCCTATTCCGAGCAGTTCTATATCGGGGGCGCCAACTCCATCAGGGCCTTCACGGTGCGTTCGATAGGCCCCGGCAGCTACCGTGCTCCCGAGAGCGAGCGCGACGGATATTTCGACCAGACCGGTACGTTCAAGCTCGAGCTCAATACCGAATACCGTTTCCCGATCGTCGGCATCCTTCATGGCGCCGCCTTCCTCGATGCCGGCAACATCTGGCTGCTCAAGAGCGACCCGCTCCGTCCCGGGGGCACACTTTCCGGACGCACCTTCTTACGCGACATCGCACTCGGCACCGGTGTCGGCCTCCGCGTCGATGTCGGGATGATGGTGATTCGCGCCGACCTCGGCTACGGGCTTCACACCCCGTATTCCAACGGCACCGGCCATTATTTCAATGTGGCGTTCAAGGATGCCTTCGCCCTGCATCTCGCCATAGGTTATCCTTTCTGACCCATGGCCCGCAAGCAGCTCACGGCGGCCGAGAAGAGGGGAGTGCTCGTGCTCGCCGCCACCGTCTTCATAGTGATAGGCGCGGCCTCCCTCCACAACTGCCGCCGTCAGACACTGGCCCCGCTGCCCGACACATCGGCAGCTTCCGTCGCCCCCGATTCCATAGCTGAGGAATCATCCGGCTCCATCCGGAAGCGGAGCCACAAGAAGAAAAAGAGTTCCTCGTCGCGGCGCAGGCGCAGCCGCGACACGCGCAAGACCCCGGCCCCAATAGCCTCGCGCGACTATCTCTCCGATACAATCCCCGCGAAGTGAGGATGTTATATCGAGTCGGGAACTAAGGAAAATTTAAAAATCAAAAAAATTATTTGCACATATCGCGTTTTTTTGCTAATTTTGCAGCCGATTAAATCCTCGGGGTGTAGCACAGTTGGTTAGCGCGCTACGTTCGGGACGTAGAGGTCGGGCGTTCGAGTCGCCTCACCCCGACAAATGCCTGCAGGCTTTCGCTCGCAGGCATTTGTTTTTATATTCTGACCTTGTTTTCTCATTTTCAGGCCGGCGTCCCGCTCGGCAATCAACAACATAATCTCTTTTCATCATGAAACATTATCTACTGTCTCTGGCTATAGTCGGCTCATCGCTTTTCGCGGCTGCCGACGTAACGCCCAATCCGCTCCCCGAAGGGGTCGAGGTCAGTCCCGCTCAGGGCATCGTCGACACCTCCAACAATGCCGACGTGCAGGGAGTATCTCAGATTTCCGTCACTTTCGCCAGCACTCCGCAGGCCAACCCAGAGGCTGAAGGCTTCTGCTGCATCTATGTCGACGGCTCCGAGACTCCCGCCGAGGAGCTCCCCGCCAACACCGCATACGTCGACGCCATGGGCTATCCCACCGGTGCAATCCAGTTCAAGCACATCTACCGCGACGCCGGCATCTACCGCATAACCATCCCCGAAGGCACATGGCTCATCGGCGAAGACATGACTCCCTCGCCGGCCCTCGACCTCAACTATGAGATTCTGCGCCCCATTTCATCTTATCCGGCTCCCGGTGTGGTGAGCGAGATAAGCCAGATCGTGCTCACCGTCGCCTATGCTGCCGACATCAAGTCGATCGACCCCTCTCTCATCTCTTTCGGCAGCCTCATCGACGATTTCCCCCTGACGGCCACTGTCGAGACTGATAATGTCACCGGACTCAACAATGTCATCGTGCTCAATGTGTCCGACGGAAATGGCAACCCCATCACCGCCAACGGCAACTACAACCTCCTCATC
>CECF01023860.1_pt1 | contig 18113 bp, 20 predicted proteins | sample 554751 | NCBI WGS metagenome assembly CECF01 (sample SAMEA3182099, study PRJEB8094) | gut metagenome | biome: human; feature: gut; material: Stool; isolation source: human stools | place: Canada | collected 2012-06-12 | reverse complement strand
AGCTCGGCTTCCTCGGCGGCATGGCAGTTCCCGCAGTTGTCCGCTACGGCTACGGCTTTGTTCAGGGCGCTGACGCTGCTGCAACCGAACTCGGTGCAGACGTCACCCTCAACTATGTTTACGGCAACCAGTTCTCCGGCGATGCAGACATCACCGCTTACATGGACACCTGGTATGCAAACGGCACTGAGGTCGTCTTCGCTTGCGGCGGCGGCATCTACAACTCCGCTGCTGAGGCTGCTGCAAAGGTCGGCGGCAAGGTCATCGGCGTTGACGTTGACCAGGCTGCTATAATCGACGCTTACGGCGAAGGCATGACCGTCACCTCCGCAATGAAGGGGCTTGCTCCCACCGTCAAGGCTATCCTCGGCGAGCTGATCCTCAATGACAACTGGGCACAGTACGCTGGCCAGATCAACACCCTCGGCCTCGTCTCCGGCACCGATGTCGAAGCCAACTACGTCCAGATCCCCTACGAGTCCACTCAGTGGTCCGACACCTTCACCAAGGATGACTACGCCGCTCTCGTCGCTGCAATGTTCGACGGCACCATCACCGTCTCCAACGACACCGAGACCGAGCCCACCGTCCAGACCATCACTGTTGACTACCAGGGCAACATCAAGTAATTTCACTTGATCCAAACCGCATAAAAAATCAGACAGGCTTTTGCCTGTCTGATTTTTTGTTGCCTTCTTCTTTTTTAGCCTAGCTTGTCGCCGTTTTTGACCGGCTTGTCCGGCTTTATCAGCACCACGCCGCCCTCGGAATACGTGCCGAGGACAAGAACCTCGGAGAAGAAATTCGCTATCTGCCGCGGCGGGAAGTTCACGACCGCAAGCACCTGCTTTCCGGGCAGTTCATCCGCAGCGTAATGCCCCGTTATCTGCGCGGATGAGCGTTTCACGCCGATCCCATCGCCGAAATCTATCTCGAGCTGATACGCGGGCTTGCGCGCCTTCTCAAAATTCTTTGCCGAGATTATCGTCCCGACGCGGATGTCGAGCTTTTCAAAATCATCAAACGTCGCCATATTACACCTCATCCTTTATCTTCATGGTCAGCGAAATTCTGTGCTTCTTCTCATCCACATCAAGCACCGCAACTTTCACGATGTCGCCGACGGCGACGACCTCGCTGGGGTGCTTTATAAACCTGTCGCATATCTGCGAAATGTGGACCAGACCGTCCTGATGTACGCCGATATCGACGAAAACGCCGAAATCTATAACATTTCTGACAGTTCCGGTCAGCACCATGCCGGGCTTGAGATCCTTTATCTCCAGCACGTCCGACCGCAGAAGCACGGGCGGCAGCTCGTCGCGAGGGTCGCGGCCGGGCTTCATAAGCTCGGAAGCGATGTCGTGCAGCGTCAGCGCGCCGACTCCGCAGAACCCCGCGGCCTTCTCGTCGCCTGCCGCCTTGAGCCGCGCTGGTAGCTCTTTGAGGTTCCCCGCGGCGACGTCCTTGAGCGTGTATCCGCACAGCTCCAGCAGGCGCAGCGCCGCGTCGTAGCTTTCCGGATGGACGGCGGTGTTGTCAAGCACCTGCTTGCTCTCCGGCACGCGCAGGAAGCCCGCGCACTGCTCGAACGCCTTGGGGCCGAGCTTCGGTACCTTCTTTATCTGACTGCGCGAGGTGAACGCGCCGTTTTCCTCGCGGTAGGTGACGATGTTCTTTGCCGTGGTCTTGGTCAGGCCGGAGACGCGCTGCAGAAGCGAGGGGGAAGCCGTGTTCACGTCCACACCCACCGCGTTGACGCAGTCCTCGACCACGCCGGAGAGCGTCTCGTCGAGCTGCTTCTGCGGGCAGTCGTGCTGATACTGCCCCACGCCGATGGCCTTGGGGTCGATCTTCACCAGCTCCGCCAGCGGATCCTGCAGCCGCCGCGCGATGGAGACAGCGCTGCGCAGGTTCACGTCGTAGTCGGGGAACTCCTCTGCGGCGAGCTGGCTCGCGGAGTAGACCGACGCGCCCGCCTCGTTGACGATGGCGTAGGACTGCCCGCCGCCGAGCTGATGCAGCATCTCAGCGGTCATCTGCTCCGTCTCGCGGGAGGCTGTGCCGTTGCCGATGGCGATGTGCTCAATGCCGTGCTTGCGGATGAGGCCGGAGAGTATGCGTATGGCTTCGGCCTTTTTACCGGCGCTGAAGGTCGGGTACACGACCGCGGTGTCGAGCACCTTGCCGGTGCCGTCGATGACGGCGACCTTGCAGCCGTGGGCATAGCCGGGGTCAAGCCCCATCGTGACCTTGCCCTTCACGGGCGGCTGCATGAGCAACGGCTTGAGGTTCAGGCCGAAATTCTTTATCGCGCCCTCGCAGGCGCGCTCGGTGAGTGCTGCGCGCGCTTCGCGCTCGAGCGAGGGGTAGATCAGCCGGTCGTAGGCGTCCTCGCAGGTGCTCTTCATAAATTCCATTGCGGCGGAGCCGGGCTTCACGGCGGCGCGGCGCAGCACCGGAAGCGCCGTGTCGCGGTCGAGCAGTACCGTGACGGAGAGGAAGCCCTCCTTTTCGCCGCGGTTGATGGCGAGGATCTGGTGGTCGGCGAGCTTTACGACGGGCTGGTCGAAGTCGTAGTACAGGCGGTAGACGGAGTCCTCTTCCTTCACCGCGAGACTGCGCAGGTGCCCCTGCCGCATGAGCAGAGTGCGCAGCGTCTTGCGGATGGCCGCGTCGTCCGAGAGGAGCTCGGCGACGATGTCATTTGCGCCCTGCAGGGCGTCGGCAACTGTCTCTACGCCCTTTTCGGGGTCGACGAAGTCTGCCGCGGCATCCTCCGGACGCGGGCAGCTGCGCTCCTGCGCATAGAGCAGCTGCGCCAGCGGCTCGAGTCCCTTCTCGCGGGCGACGGTCGCGCGGGTGCGGCGCTTCTGCTTATAGGGGCGGTAAAGATCCTCCACCTCCGCGAGCGTCGCGGCCGCGTCGATGGCAGCGGAGAGCTCCGGCGTGAGCTTACCCTGTCCGTCGACAGCCTTTTTGGCCTCCTGACGGCGCTGGTCGAGATTGCGCAGATACGTCAGGCGATCCTCGAGTTTTCGGAGGGTCGTGTCGTCCATCGCGCCGTGCAGCTCCTTGCGGTAGCGCGCGATGAAGGGGATGGTGTTGCCCTCGTCGAGCAGCTTTATGACGTTATCTATATGACTTTGCTCGCGGCCAAGCTCGTGGGCGAGTATCTGATTTATCGTTTCCATGGAAGTCTCCTTTGCGTTAGTCAGGATATTATACCACAGGCTCTGCGGCATTGCAAAGAAAACAGCCCCGATGCTAGCATCGGGGCTGCAGCAATATGCACTTACTTGAACGCGTAGAACGCGAGGGAGATTATCGAGGCCGCAAGGAGCATCACGGGCAGGCCGCGGAATGCTTTCGGCACGTAACGCTCGTTTATCTTCGACTTCACGCCGGCAAACAGCACCATCGCCAGCACGAAGCCGAGACCCGCGCCGAGCGCGGCGAACAGCGCTTCGACATAGGTGTAGCCCTCGGTGATGTTGTTCACCGCGAGCCCGAGCACCGCGCTGTTGAGCGCGACGAGCGGGAAGTACGCGCCGACGGGCTTGCCGGACTTGGCAAACATCGCGCCGAGAACGTATACGACCAGCAGCACGACCAGCACGAATATCAGCGTCTCAAGATATTCCGCGCCGAGCAGCACAAGCAGCCGGTAGAGCGGCCAAGTGACAGCGGCGGCGAGCAGCATGACCGCGGCAACGGAAAAGCCCATCGCGGCGGAGCCGTATTTCCTGCCGCCGAGCACGGGGCCGACGCCGAGGAACTTCTCAAGCGCGTAGTTGTTGACGAGAACGCCGCCAAGCATTATCAGAAGCAGAGCTTTCATGGCTCATTCCCCCTCCTTCACGGTATCGCCGGAGAGACCGGCCGCGGCGCAGGCAGTGCCCTTGCCGGAAGTTTTCCCGCCGCCTAAAGCCTGAATCGCGGCGAGCAGGATGGCGAACACGACGAAGCCGCCGTGGGGCTGGAGCAGCGCGGGGATGTTATAGGCCTTGAAGAACGCTATCCCGTGACCCGCGAAGCTGCCACTGCCGAGAATTTCTCTGACCGCCGCCATCACGAACATCGCCGCTGCGAAGCCGAGGCCGGTCAGCAGACTGTTGACGATGCTCTTGCCGAAGCTGCGCTCCACGGCATCCTCCGCGCTGCCGTAGACCATGAGGTCGACGGCCACGACCGCGAGGTACACGCCGAGCATCTGATAAACGTTCGGCAGCAGCGCATTCATAAGCATCTGAACTGCGGAAACAACTGCGGTTATGATGAGGATATTTGCGCTCAGGCGGGCGCTCTTGGGAATCGCATTGCGCAGGGCATATATGAGCATATTCGACAGCAGCATCACTACCAGCACCGCCGCGCCCATACCGAGAGCGGCGGTGACGCTGGTACTCGCAGCCATCGCGGGGCAGGCGCCGAGGAACAAAACCAGCACGGGATTTTCCGCTATTGCCGCACGGACATCGTTTTTCATCCTATCTCCCCTCCATTCTCATTGACTGCGGCGAAGGCCGTGAAAGCGTCCTCAGTCGCGACGCGTATCGCGTCGGAGCTGACGGTCGCGCCGGAGATGAGTGCTTCATCGCCGGTGAAGCTGTCGCCGGTCAGACCGGTGAAGCCCGCCTTGTAGCTGCTCTCATCGAGCTGGTAGCTGGTGAAGTACTCTTTGAAAAGTATCAGCTCGTCGGCGGTCATGGTGACTATCGCGCCGTTATCGTCGATGACGTAGTAGATGACCATGGGCTCGTTGGAGTAGCCGTAGCTTCTGGAGACGAACACATAGCCCACGCCCTCGGCCTTATAGGCGCAGGTGACGGAATTGTACACGCCATCAAGGCTTATCGGGGTAACGTCGGAAGCGTCGGGCACAAGAAGCTGGACCTTGTTCAGGTCGCCGTCGGAGTGGGAGACGATGTTCGCCTCGGCGTAGGCCTTGGCTTCAGCGGCCATCGCGTCGTCACTGACTTCATTGCCGTCGACGTCCACTATCTTCACGCTGCCGAAGGCGTTGCAGACGGCCATATAGGTGCTCTCGCCGCTCTTCATGATGAGCGCGAAACCGGAGTCGTTCAGCGCCTTGAGGCTCTTTACGATGTAGGTGTACTGCCCGTCGGCGATCTCCTGCTCCTCATACTGCGGAGTGCCGGTCGGGCTGACGATGCCGGGGTACACCTCGGCGAGCATTTCGACAAGGATCTGCTCGTCGCCCTTGACGCCCGCGCCGATAAGTCCGTTGTCGATGAGCGCGGCGAAGCCGTCCGCGACAGCGTTCTTAAACGCAGTGGAGGAGTAGGTCACGCCCGCAACGAGAGACACGTTTGCCAGCGTGGAGTCCTGACCAAGGTAGGTTTGGGGATAGGTCTCCTTGCCCATGTCCTTGGTTTCGGGGTAGGCGGTCAGCTCAACGCCGGAGATCTTGCCCTCGGCGTCTATCGCAAGGGTGAATTCAATGGGCTGCTTGGTGTAGCCCTCTGAGGTGGACAGGCGCAGGACGTAGCCCATGCCGCCGGTCTCGCCGTAGATGCTCTGCACGCTCGCGGGGATGTTTGCCAGCGCGGAGCTGCCGGGATCGGCCGCGTCGTAGAGCTGGTCAAAGCCTGCGGCGTCGGGCATGACGGCGTAGAGCGGGGCAAAGGCCGCCGCGCTGCCGTTTTCGGCGATGAGCGGAGCGGTGATGAAATTCAGCCCGGTCAGCAGCAGGACTGCGACGAGGACTATGGCGACAAGCGCCAGCACCGATTTGGAGAATTCTTTTTTATTTTCCATTTTTAGAACCTCCCAGCGGTTTGTTCGCGGTCAGTTTTTCAATGAACGGAGTTAGTATGTTCATAATGAGTATCGAGAAGGACACGCCCTCAGGATAGGAGCAGAAGAAGCGGATGATAAAGGTGATGACGCCGCAGCCGAGCGCGAACACGACCTTACCCTTGGAGGTGATGGGCGTGGTGACGTAGTCGGTCGCCATGAATATTGCGCCGATGAAGAGGCCGCCGGCCATCATCTCATATGCTGCCATCGTGATATCGCCGGTGAATATCAGGTACAGCACGAACACGCTGCCGACGAAGGCTGCCGGAACGTACCACTTGATGACCCTGCGGCACACGAGGTAGACATAGCCGAGCAGCAGAGCCGCAACGCAGGTCTCGCCGATAGCGCCGCCGCGCAGGCCGATGAACATCTCCCAGAGAGTCGGCAGGTCGGAGCCGCCGTTTCCGAGGACTTCAAGCGGAGTCGCGGAGGAGACAAGCTCCACGCCCGCGGGCTGCGCACCGCCGGCGACAGCGGAGAACGCGATGAGCATGAATACGCGCGCCGTGATGGCGGGGTTTGCGAAGTTGTGCCCCAGTCCGCCGAACAGGCACTTGACTATCACGACCGCGAACGCCGCGCCAATGACGCACTGCCACACGGGGACGTTGGTGCTGAGATTCAGCGCCAGCAGGAGGCCGGTGACTACCGCACTCAGGTCGCCGACGGTCTGTTTGCGGCCGGTGACGAGGTTGAACAGGAACTCGGAGACGACCGCGCCGATAACGCATGCGGCCAGCACTGGAAGCGCCTTCACGCCGAAGATGACGACGGAGGCGACAGCTGCGGGCAGCAGCGCGATTATCACGTCGAGCATGATGCGGCGGCTGGAGTCCTTGGTATGGATATGGGGTGCGGGTGAGAGAATCAGATTTTCCATTGTGCTTCCCCCTTACTTCTTCTCGGCGCGGTCGGCCTTGACCTTGCGGACAAAGCGCTTCGCGTCGCGGTTATTCTGCACGAGAGGGCGATGCGCGGGACACACGTAGGAGCAGCAGCCGCACTCCATGCACATCTGAACCTTGCCCTTGTCGAGCAGTTCAAAGCGCTCGTTTTCGTCCTCGACCTCAAGCGCGGCGGCATAGGCGGTCGGGTTTAGACCGAGCGGGCAGTTCTCGACGCAGCGGCCGCAGTGGATGCAAGGCGTCGGCTCAAGGCTACGGGAGTCCTTGCGGTTCAGGATGATGATAGCGTTCGTGGCCTTGAGGACGGGCTGCTCCAGCGAGTACGCGGGCTTGCCCATCATCGGGCCGCCGTACAGGACCTTGCCCGGCTCCTCTTTGAGGCCGCCGCAGTTCTCAATAAGATAGCTTATCGGCGTACCGACGGGGACGACGAGGTTCTTCGGCTCCTTGACGGCGGAGCCGTCAACGGTCACGCAGCGGTCGACCAGCGGCATGCCGGTCTCCATGTAATACGCCATCTTCGCAAGCGTGGTGACATTTATAATAATGTAGCCCAGCGACGCGAGACGCTGCCCCTCGCCGACGACGAGACCGGCGGCGTTATACAGCAGCACCTGCTTTGCGCCCTGCGGGTACACGCTCTTGAGGGGCTTGACCGTGACGGCCGGATCGTCGGCAAACGCATTGGTCAGCTTCTCGATAGCGTCGGGCTTGTTCTTCTCAATGCCGATGATGAACTCCTCGGACTCAAGATAGCGCTTGAGCAGCGCGACGCCCTTGACTATAAGGTCTGTATGCTCAAGCATGGTGCGGTGGTCGCTGGTGATGAACGGCTCGCACTCTGCGCCGTTTACAAGCACGGTCTTGATGTGGCCGCGGCGGGCAGCGTCCAGCTTCGCCCACAGCGGGAAGGCCGCGCCGCCGAGACCTACGATGCCGCTGCCGCGCAGGGCGGTGAGAAATTCGTCCAGATTCTCGGCCTTGGGCGGAGCCATGGCGGGATCCTTCTCCATCTTGCCGTCGCTTTCTATGCGAATCGCGGCAACGCTGCGCCCCGGCTCGCTCTCATACTGCTCGATGGCCTTGACGGTGCCGGAAACTGTAGCGTGCACGGGAACGGAGTTCCGCCCCTCCTCGCGCGCGATCAGCTGGCCGAGATATACATGCTCACCGGCTGCGACGACAGGCTCTGCCGCCTGACCGGAATGCATGTTCATCGGCAGCAGTACCTCTTTCGGCGGCGCGACGCGGACGGATTCCATACCGGCGGTCGCCTTATAATGGGGCAGCTTCAGGGATGAAATGTTCTTTTTGAGGTTCATTTGACACCTACCTCCTTTTATTTGACAATACGGGCTTCAAGCCCCGATGTGTACCGGATGCCCCCGTCGGGGAATATCCACAGCACGTCCACGCCGAGCTTTTCGGCGAGGGCGAGGCCGTCCTCATAGCTCATGCAGAACAGCGCCGTGCTCAGCGCGTCGGCAAGGCCGCTGTCCTTCGTGACGACGGTCAGGGACTCGAAGTAATCTGCAGGGTACAAAGTGTCCTTATCTATTATGTGGTGGTACTTCTCTCCGTCCACCATGTAGTAGCGCTCATAGGTGCCGGAGGTGACGCAGGCCGTGTCCGAAAGATCGAGGCTGACGGCGAAGCTGCCGTCGGGATCCTGCGGATCGCGTATGCCGGTGTTCCAGCCGCTGCCGTCGGGCTTTGTGCCGATGATGCGGATGTTGCCGCCGATGTTGAGCACGTAGCTCTCCGCGCCGACGGATTCGAGATATTCCGCTGCGCGCTCCGTGGCGTAGCCCTTGCCAAGTGCGCCGACGTCGAGCGAAGCTTCGGGGTCTGTGAGCCGGAGAGTGCAGTTTTCCGCGTCGATCTCAAGCAGGCCGAAGCCGGTGTGCTCCGCGGCGGCCTCAAGCTCCTCCAATGTCGGAACCTTGGCGGACGCGGGGTCATTGCTCGCCGCCTCGCGGCAGTCGTGCCAAAGAGACAGCACGGCGCCCATGGTCACGTCCATCTCGCCGTTTGTCGCCTCGCACAGCTCCCTGGCGTAGAGCATGAAGTCGATGAGCTTCTTGTCTACCTTGACCGCTTCGCCGCCCGCGAGACGGTTGACGGTGCAGAGATTATTGACGCCGGAATACTCATGGTATATGTCGAAAAGCCGGTGATATTCGCCTAAAATACCAGAAACTTCGGCAGAACGGTCGTTAAACTGTTCTGCCGAATCTCCTGCATAGCTATATACGAAGGAGACGGTATCAAAATAGCTGAAGTAGCTCTTGCCCTGCGGCTCGACCTTCGCGGCCTTGCCGGAGCAGGCGCACAGGCTAAGCGCAAGCGCCATTACGCAGATAAGCGCGAAGCCTCGCTTTATTGATTTCAATACCTTCATCTCCTAGGGGTGTTGATTTTGTCAGCGCGCGTAATCGGCTGCCTGAGCCAGAACTGCCATCATGCCGGTGATCTGCATGGTGCAGGAAGCGTACAGAGTCTCGTCTGCGGTGACGGAATAGCCGAGGTCGTTCTGGGTGGTCTCTATTGCTCTGACCTCATCGGCGGTCTTGCCGACGGTGTAGTTTGCGAATGCCTGAGCCTGAGCATCCCACTCGGCGATAGCATTGCCGTAGGCGACCATGCCGTAGTCGGAGCCGAGCTCGCGCTTGGTACCCTTGAAGGTGCTGTCAACGATCTTGCCTTCCTTGTCGGCATTGACGACGGGCTGGATGGAATCGGTGATGGCGGCGAGGATCTTGCCGTCCGCGCCGACGACGGTGGCACCGAAATCGGTGTACATCTTGACGGCTGCGGGATCGGTGTCGGTCGCGGGGGTGGACTCAGCGGCGGTGGTGATGGCGGCAAGGCCGAGCTTCAGCTCACCGGAAGCCTTGAAGGTCTGACCCTTCTCGTCGCTGCAGGCCTTTACGACAGCGCCGATGAAGTCTTCGATGCTGATGGAGCAGCTCGCATACAGAGTCTCGTCAACTGCGACGTTGTAGCCTTCCTCGTTGACCTTGGTCTCGATGCCGGCTATCTCATCGGCGGTCTTGCCGACGCAGTAGGCTTCGAAGTTCTCGGCCTGCTGGTACCACTCAAGAGTGGCGTCGGAGTACTTGACCATGTTGTAGTCGTCGCCCAGCTCACGCTTGGTGAGGAAGGTCTTCGCGGTGTCAACGGCACCGCCGGTGACGTCCATCTTGTTCTGCGCGCAGTCGAGGCGGCAGAGAACTATCTTGCCGTTTGCGTCGGTAACAACTGTGGCGACGGTCGCGTCGACCTGCGCGTTGTTATCGGAAGAGGAATCAGTGCTGACAACGACGCCCATGCCGAGCTTGTATTCAGCCTCGGAGGAGCCGCCGCAGGCGGCCATGCTGAGCATCATGCATACAAGGATGATTGCAGTAACAAATTTTTTCATATTGTTCTCCTCAATTTTCCCGCTGTACTTGAGCGGGCATTTTGTGTTTCCGAAGGGCGTTTTCCCTCCGTGCAATTCAACATTTTAACAGGATAAGGCCAAAATGTCAACAGATTAACAATATCTAACTGCCTTAAAACTACACAAATTTCGAGCAATATATCAGAATTATTGACCGTTTTTATCGTCATTATTACCAACGCTGGAAACGGGCAAATAAAAAAATCCGGCGGTGCGGAACCGCCGGATTTTTCCTCACATTAAACTCACAGACAGGGGGCTTATTTCTGCAGATCTTCGCCGCGGATGTACTTGCCGAGGGGCTTCCACAGCGCCCAGCCGACGACTACGCACACGATCATGTCGACGAGCATGTAGCTGCCGTTGTAGAGCGCGGAGTAGAACCACGGAGAGGTCATGGTCATGCCGAAGAAGGTGTCAGGCATGTACTCTGCCCAAAGGGTTGCGCCGGTGATGTAGTGGCTCAGGAAACGGGCAAGACCGCCGACAAGAACGCCGTAGAAGTAGCCGTAGGGGTTCTTGTGGAAGAGACCGGCCAGACCGAGCAGCGTGTAGGCCACGATGTAGTCGCCGAGGATGGACTGCCAGCCGATAACGAAGCCGCCGCCCTGCAGAAGCTGCAGGAAGCTGTATACGAAGCTGGCCAGCAGGCCGGGACCGAAGCCCCAGCGGGCGCAGTACAGGAATATCGGCAGCATGCCGATGTCAATGGAACCGCCCTGCGGCAGCTCAAAGAGCTTGATGAAGCTCAGCACATACGCCAGAGCGACCATGATGGCGCCCTCGCAGAGCGCGCGGAGCTTGAGATGAGATTTGGTTTTCATGTTTCTTTCCTCCTAAATTGCGATTTTGTAATTTGGGGAAGCAGAATATGAAAAACCGCAGGTCCTTAAAATAAGAACCTGCGGAAAATTGCAATACTCTGTTTCCTACGCCGGCATTATCCGGATCAGGTTCTAGGGTCCGGAGCCTCCATTGGCTCCATCTCAGCCAGAAATATCCAGCCCCCCTTGTTAAATTACAACGCGAGTATATAGCTGCCGCCGAAATTTGTCAAGAAAAAAGTTTACTTCAGCAGCTCGGCCTTGTCGATGATGAACTGACGCAGCCATTCTCCGGCCTCGTCGTTTTTCAGCGCGAAATCGATTATCGCTTCGAGGTAGCCCTTGAGGTTGCCGGTGTCGTAGCGTCTGCCCTCAAAATCGACGGCGCACATCGGCTCGTGGAGGCACAGCTCCTTCATGCCGTCGGTGAGCTGTATCTCGTTGTTGCGGCCGGGAGCGGTGTGCTCCAGAATGTCGAATATCGCGGGGGTAAGCACGTAGCGGCCGAGGATGGCGAAGTTCGAGAACTTCTCCTCAAGCGTCGGCTTCTCGTTCATGTCGCCGATCTTGTACACGCGCTCGGAAAGCTGCTCGATGAGCTTGACGGAGGAATACTTCGTGATAAGCTCGTCCGGTACCTCGCGCACCGCGACAGCGCTGCAGTCGTTGGCCTCGGCGGCCTCGACAAGCTGCTTGAGAACGGGCTTCTCGCTGAGCATGATATCGTCGCCGAGGAGCACCGCGAACGGCTCGTTGCCGACGAAGCTCTTCGCGCGCCATACGGCGTGGCCAAGGCCCTTCGTCTCCTTCTGGCGCAGGAAGAATACGTCCGCCATGTCCGCGACTGCGCGGACGGTTGCGGCCTCGTCACTCTTGCCGTCCTGAATCAGGCGCTCTTCAAGGTCGGGCGCGTAGTCAAAATAGTCCTCGATGGGGTTCTTGCCGCGGTTGGTGATTATGAGTATCTCCTCAACGCCCGCGGCCACCGCCTCCTCAACGATGTACTGAATGACCGGCTTATCAACCAGCGGAAGCATTTCCTTCGGGATACTCTTGGTGTTCGGGAGCAGGCGCGTACCAAGACCGGCGGCGGGGATTATCGCTTTTCTGACCTTCATATACGTCTCCTTTCGTTTCTTGCCTATGGTTTAGTCATTTAGTTTTATTGTAAATTCCCTGAAGAATTTCAGCCCGGGGAGGTAGTACATCATCGGCAGGCCGATGACGAACAGCACCGCGGCCTCGCCGAGCCCGACCTGCGCGGCATTGAGTCCGAAGGCGGCGGGGTGGGAGAATATGTTGAGGCCGTTATAAGCGCTCGTTATCACCGCGCCGACGACGACGGCGTTGAACAGCACCGGCATCAGGCAGGCCAGAATTTTCCTGCCCAGATCATGACCGCGGCGGCCTATCTCGGCGGTTATCAGCGCGGCGGCCAGCGTTGCGAGCGAGCCGAAAACTATGTCGAATATGTTGCCTGTGAGCAGGTTTGCGATGATGCAGCCGCCGAACAGCCCCCACGCGGTGCAGGGCATGAAAAACGGCAGTATGCACAGCGCCTCGGATACGCGGAACTGTACCGCACCGTAGCTTATCGGGGCGAGAATCATTGTTAGCACGGCGTAGCATGCGCCGACGACCGCGGCTGTTGCGAGTTTAAGCGTTGCTGTTTTCTTCATTAGAATCCTCCGAGTTTTTTGCCATGCGCGCCGCCGTCTCTTCACGGCGGTGCAGAGAAAATTCGCAGCCGCAGTAGAGCTGCCTGTAAAGTCCGTATTTTTCACTGAGTTCTATCGAGCGGTTTTCGCCGTCGCGCTTCTTGAAGTCCGACGGCAGCCAGCTCACGCCGACGGCGCGGCCTATCTCCTCGCCGATGCCGTTTATGAGCACCGCGTCCTTATGGCGCGACAGCGTCAGCGTCGTGCAGAAATAGTCGAATTGATAGTGCTTGGCGAGGCGCGCCGTTTCCAGCAGGCGCAGCCTGAAGCACTCGGCGCAGCGCTTGCCGCCCTCCGGCTCGTTCTCAAGCCCCTTTATGCGCGCGTAATAGTCGGCGCTCTTCCATGGCTCGGCCAGCACGCTGACCTTGTCCGCCAAGCCCATGCTCTCGATGAGCTGCACCTGAGTCTTGAACCGGCGGTCAAATTCCTCCTTCGGATAGATATTGGGGTTGTACCACAGCAGCGTCACGTCGAAATACTGTGTGAGATATTCCAGCACCGAGCTGGAGCAGGGGCCGCAGCAGCTGTGCAGCAGCACCCGCGGCATTCTTTTGCCGCGCTTCTGGATTATACGGTCCAGTTCCTTCTGATAATTTCTGTTCATAGCGTGATTGTAACACCTCGCGCCAAGATTGGCAACACGTCATTGACTTTATAGTAATATTTAATGTATATTTAAGATATAAAGATTCCGGAGGGAAAACCATGGACAACCGCACCAGCAAACAAAATTACTATCTTGATATAGCCGACTCCGTTCTGGAGCGTTCCACCTGCCTGCGCCGCAAATACGGCGCGATAATCGTCCGCAACGACGAGATAATCTCCACCGGCTACAACGGCGCGCCGCGCGGCCGCCGCAATTGCAGCGACCTTGGCCGCTGCACACGCGAGACGCTGCGCATCCCGTCGGGCGAGCGCTATGAGCTGTGCCGCAGCGTGCACGCCGAAGCGAACGCGATAATCTCCGCCTCCCGCCGCGATATGATCGGCGCGAGCATATATCTCGTCGGCCGCGACGCGCGCACCGGCGAGCTGCTGCACGACGCGATGTCATGCTCAATGTGCAAGCGCCAGATAATTAACGCCGGCATAGACCGCGTCATAATCCGCACCGGCGAGACCGAATACATAACCATCCCCGTCAGCGACTGGGTCGAGAACGACGATTCGATATTTGAGTTGGTATAGATATCATCCAAGCATCACCATCGCGCCCGCGGCGGCGAAGCAGTCGGCCAGAATATCCGCGAGCTCCTCTTCGCTCTCGCGCCTGCCGCGCCTGAGCCATGTGGCGAGGATGCCGGTCATGACATAGCCGGTGTTCGCGGCAAAGTAATCAAGCCGTGCTTCGTCCATGCCCGGCAGCTCCTTCGAGCGGAGCAGCAGCTTTTTCAGACTCTCGGCCAGGATGTCCGCCCGTCCGGTGCGGACGAGGGCTTCCAGTACAGCGGCGTTGTTGAACCAGTAGTGGAACACCCTGATATACACCGGCGCCCCGCTTCCTGCCGCGATCTCGTCAAAGCCGCGGTCGCACAGCAGCGCGAGCACGTCCTCAAGGCTGTCGAAATTCCGGTAAAAGGTCGAACGGCTGACGGTCGAGTGCCGCTGCACGTCGCTTATCGTTATCTCGCCGAGGGGATTTGTTTCCAGCAGCTCCAGCACCGCCGTGCAGATAAGCTCGACCGAGCTTTCCGCGCGCTTATCATGCTTGATGTGGTACATTTTTTCTCCTTTTGTTTCATTCGTTGCGGGACTATTGTATCACAAATGCTTTTGGTGTACAATGCAGACAACTAATTTTATAAATAACAAAGGAGCGGTAAACATGAGCGAAAACGTGATCTTCTGTTTCTCCGGCACAGGCAACTGTCTCGACATCGCAAAGAACATTGCAAAGCGCATGGGCGACACCGATATTATAATGATGCGCAAGGCTCCCGCCGTGACGGACGTGAGCGCCGCAAAGCGCGTCGGCTTCGTATTCCCGTGCTACGCGGGCGGCCTGCCCGGCGATGTGGAGAAGTACGCCAAGACCATCAAGGTAAACCCCAAGGCTTACACCTTCGGCGTTTGCAGCTACGCGGGCTATATCGGTTGCGGCCTGTATAAGCTCAACAGCATCATCCCTTTGACCTACTGGGCGGGCGTCTCTCACCAGTGCTCCTGCATCTGGCTCTTCCCGCACAACCTTATGATGCCGCCGATCTCTCCGGAGAAGGCGCAGAAGCGTTCCGAGGAAAAGGCGATGCAGATCGCAATCGACGCGCTGTCCTTCAAGCGCAGAAAGCAGCCGCCGAAGATGAGCGTCAACGCCGTCGAGAGCGCCGCGTGGCCGCTGCTGTCCAAGCTCAAGGGCCGCAAGCTCAAGGTGAGCGACGCATGTATCGGCTGCGGCCAGTGCGCAAAGCTGTGTCCCAAGGGAAACATCACCATCGTCAACGGCAAAGCCAAGTTCGGCAAGGACTGCATCCAGTGCCTCAGCTGTCTCCAGTATTGTCCCAAGCAGGCGATATCCATGGGCGGCGCGACCGAGACGCGCGAGCGCTACCATAACCCCAACGTCACGCCCGACGAGCTGACCCGCAGCATCATCCATTTCGACTGACCGACGCGGAAAGCTCCGTTTCCGGCATTAAAAATCGAATTTTTGGTTGACAGAACCTGATGTTTTAGTATATAATAGCCACTCGGCGGCAGTTGTCGCCAAGTGGCTATTTTTATATGTCAACTACTTCGGGGCCCGGCCCGATGTTGAGTATTACACCTGAAAGGAGTGCATATCATGCTTCGTACTTATCAGCCGAAGAAGCGCCAGCGCAAGAAGGAGCACGGCTTCCGCAAGAGAATGAAGACCGCGAACGGCCGCAAGGTTCTCGCTCGCCGCAGAGCAAAGGGCAGAGCAAAGCTCAGCTACTGATCACACTCGTGAAACAGGTCAAAGCATAATATTTTTAGGGCGGAGCGATCCGCCCTTTAGGTGTTTATGCATGTTTGACGAAGTATAGCATGGGAGAAGTGTCTCTTTGAACATCAGATGCACGCTGAAGAAAAACAGCGATTTCAGACGCTTATATTCCAAAGGCAAAAGTGCAGTAACCCCGTTCATGGTGGTCTACTGCCGGCGAAACGGCCTTGACCATAACCGTGTGGGCTACACGGTGTCTACAAAGCTGGGTCATGCCGTCGTGCGCAACCGGGTGCGCCGCCGCCTGAGGGAAATATACCGGCTGAATTCGCATCAGCTCAAAACCGGATGGGATATCGTCATCGTCGCACGCAGCCGCTGTGTCGGCGCGGAGTATTCGCGCATGGACGCGGCATTCATGGCCGCCTGCGAAAAGCTGTCCATCAGACGGGAGGCGAAGCCGTGAAGAAATTCATGCTCGCCGCCATCCGCTTTTATCAGCGCAGGATATCTCCCGCGCGTCCGCCCTGCTGCCGCTTCATCCCGACCTGTTCGCAATACGCGCTTGAGGCGATCGAAAAATACGGCCCGCTCAAGGGAGGCTGGCTGGCCTTGAAGCGCATCGCGCGCTGTCATCCGTTCCATTCGGACGACTATGACATCTATGACCCCGTGCCCTGACGGGATCGACCCCTATCTACACACATTTAAGGAGTTACTATGTGGGCGATAATCACTAAACCGTTTGCATGGCTGATGGTCAAGCTCTATGAGCTTACTGGCAACTACGGCGTCGCCGTCATCCTCTTCGCACTGGTCGTCAACCTTATCCTTTCCCCGTTCATGGCCAAGAGCAAGAAGAGCATGATGCGCCAGACCCGTATCCAGCCCCAGCTTCAGGAGCTTCAGCGCCGCCATGAAGGCAACCCCCAGAAGCTCAATCAGGAGATGCAGAAGCTCTACCGCGAAGAGGGCATCCACCCCATGTCCGGCTGCCTCTGGTCTCTTATTCCGTTCCCCATCCTCATCGCGCTGTATGCCGTCATCCGCCAGCCCATCACCCGTATGATGTTCGCTGCGGAGAGCGTTGTCACCACGCTTCAGGACTATTTTGTCAGCGCAGGACTTTACACTATCCCCGCCAAGGCTGACGCCTATGCGGAGATAAAGCTCGCAAACCTCGCCCATCAGCATTGGGATGAGATCCAGACGGCTCTTGCCGGCAAGATCGACGGACTGATGAATATTGACTTCAGCTTCCTCGGTCTCAACCTCGGCGACCAGCCGAAGTGGAACTTCTTCTTCAACACCGACTGGAGCGATACCTCAGTTTGGCTGCCCGCTCTGGGACTGTTCCTTATCCCGATCATTTCCGCGTTCCTCTCCTGGGCCTCCATGAAGATCAGCAATGCCATCAACCCCACCCCCTCCGCAGGCGCCGCCGGAGATCAGGCCGCAGCTACCATGAAGAGCATGAACATCGTCATGCCCCTCATGTCCATCTGGATCTGCTTCGTCATGCCTGCCGCAATGGGTATCTACTGGATCGCAAACAGTGTGTTCGGCATCATCCGTGACTACACGCTGACCAAGGTCTACAAGAAGAAGCTCGACGAGGAGGACAAGATCCGTCAGGCCGCTCGCAGCGCCCGTGAAAAGGAGCTGGAGGCAAAGCGTCTGGAGACCGAACGTCTCCGCGCCGAAGGCAAGACCGAGAAGAACGTCAACACCAGCAAGAAGAAAATCCAGGCCAGTGAGAAGCAGAAGAGCGACGAGCGCAAGGCCGCCCTCGATAAGGCGGAGCGCGCCGCGCGCCGTGAGCGCCTTGGCATAAAGGAAAATGAGAAGCCCGCCTCTCAGGTCGGCAACCGCCGCTATGCCCGCGGCCGCGCCTACGTTGAGGATCGCTTCGAGCATCCCGAAACTGCTGAAGAGGCGACGATCGCCGCCGCGGCCGAGTCCGAAGGCGCAGCCTCCATAGACGAGACCGTCGCCGAGGAAGTGCTCGTCAGCGAGGACACCGCGCTTCAGGCCGAGCAGAACACCGAAGCGGAAGCCGAAGCCGCCGTGGAGGAGACTCCCGCGGAAGAGCCCACAGAGGACAAAGAAGAATAACAGGAGAATTACGATATGATCAAAACTTTGGAAAAGACCGGCCGTACCGAGGACGATGCGATAAACGCCGCTCTCGCGGAGCTGGGTCTTGACCGCGACGACGTATCCGTGGAGATCCTCGAACGTGCCAAGTCCGGATTTTTGGGCATTGGCGCATCTCCTGCGGTCGTCCGCGTGAGTTACGAGGCGGAGGATGAACCGGCGCCTGTCGAAGAGACCGTGGTCGTTGAGGCGGTCGAGGTCGAGGTCAGCGCTCCGGCGGCGGACGAGCCTGCCGACTATGCCGCAGTTCGCCAGTTCCTGACCGGCCTGTTAGACCGCATGGGCGTCAAGGCGAACATCGCCATTTCCGCGCGTGATAACGGCGGG
>CECF01023847.1_pt1 | contig 18224 bp, 15 predicted proteins | sample 554751 | NCBI WGS metagenome assembly CECF01 (sample SAMEA3182099, study PRJEB8094) | gut metagenome | biome: human; feature: gut; material: Stool; isolation source: human stools | place: Canada | collected 2012-06-12 | reverse complement strand
CGCGTGAGTCGTGGGCAGGTACGGCCATGATGGCTCCGGTGCCGTAGCCGGCGAGCACATAGTCGCTCACCCAGATGGGGATCTTCTTGCCGGTGAGTGGATTCACGGCGTAGCTGCCGGTGAAGACGCCGCTCACCTTCTTCTCGATCTGGCGCTCTCGCTCCGTCTTATGCTTCACTTCCTCCAGATATGCCTCCACGGCCTCCTTGCGGTCGGGGGTGGTGAGCATCGCCACATATTCCGACTCCGGGGCGAGCACCATGAAGGTGACGCCGAAGACGGTGTCGGCGCGGGTGGTGAAGATCTCGAGCGAGAAGTCGCGTCCTGCCACCGGGAAACGCATCTCGGCGCCCTCGCTGCGGCCGATCCAGTTGCGCTGCGTCTCCTTGAGGCTGTCGCTCCATTCCAGGGTGTCGAGGTCGGCGAGTAGACGCGGGGCGTAGGCCGACACGCGCAGACACCACTGGCGCATCACCTTCTGCTCCACTGGATAGCCGCCGCGCACCGAGACGCCTTCCGACACCTCGTCGTTGGCCAGCACCGTGCCCAGGGCCTCACACCAGTTCACCATCGTCTCGGCGCGGTAGGCCAGACGGTAGAGCATCAGGATGTCTTCCTTCTCCCTGCGCGACATGACCTTCCACTCATCGGCCGTGAGCTCCACCTCTTTCGAGGCGGCGGCGTTGACTCCCCCGGAACCCTCCTTTTCGAAGCGCTCCACGAGATTCCCGATGGGAAGCGCCTTGTCGGCGTCGAGGTCGTAGTAGTGGTCGAACATCTTCATGAAGGCCCACTGCGTCCAGCGGTAATACTCAGGGTCGCAGGTGCGCACCTCGCGGCTCCAGTCGAAAGAGAAGCCGATCTTGTCGAGCTGCTCGCGGTAGCGCGCTATGTTGTCGGAAGTGGTCTTCTGCGGTGCCTGCCCCGTCTGGATGGCATACTGCTCGGCGGGAAGGCCGTAGGCGTCGTAGCCCATGGGATGAAGCACATTGAAGCCCTGCTGACGCTTGAAGCGGGCGTAGATGTCGCTGGCGATATAGCCGAGCGGGTGTCCCACATGAAGGCCAGCTCCCGAGGGGTAGGGAAACATGTCGAGCACGTAGAATTTCTTTTTGCCGGGCTTTGCCTCCACCTTGTAGGTGTCGTGGTCGCGCCAATACCGCTGCCACCGGCTCTCTATTTCACGATGGTTGTAGTCCATTTCTAAAATTATCGGTTGGATTTCGACTTTTTTGCGTCAAAATCGCGTTATTACTTGTATAATTGTATGCTGTTGCGGAATAATCTGCAAAGTTAGTGAAAATAAGCGAATAAAATCAGTAAACGATGAGAAAAAGAAAACTTGCGATGACGCTGTGCATAGTAGCGGCGTGTGCGGTGCCGTCTTTTGCGGCTGAACTCGGCTCGCAGCTTGCGGCCTCCCCGGCTCCGGCGTGGATGGACAACGCTGTGATTTACGAGGCAAACCTGCGTCAGGGCACAGGCGAGCGGAACCTCCGCGGCCTCCAGCGCCAGCTGCCCCGTCTGCGCGACCTCGGTGTCGACATAGTGTGGCTCATGCCGATCCATCCCATCAGCGAGGAGGGACGCAAAGGTTCCCTCGGAAGCTATTACGCCGTGAAGGACTACAAGGCCGTAAACCCCGAGTTCGGCACTATGGAAGACCTCAAGGAGTTTGTGCGCACGGCCCACACCCTCGGAATGAAGGTGATCCTCGACGAGGTCTGCAACCACACCGGACGCGACAACGCATGGGTCACCGAGCATCCCGACTATTACGCCCGCAATGAGAAGGGAGAGATGTATGGCCCCTATGACTGGACCGACACCTATAAGCTCGACTACTCAAATCCCGCTACCCGTGCGGCCATGACCGACGCCCTGAAGTTCTGGATCGAGGAGGCCGACATCGACGGCTACCGCTGCGACGTGGCCGGAGAGGTGCCCACCGACTACTGGGAGGAGGTCCGCCCCCAGCTACAGGCCATCAAGCCTGTCTTCATGCTCGCCGAGGCCTCGAAGCCCGACCTGCTGCTCAGGGCTTTCGACGCAGACTACGCCTGGCCCATGAAGGACGTCTTCAACGCCATCGCCGCCACCCAGGGCGTCAACAGCTATGCCGTGGAGAAGAGGCAGGACCTTCCGAAGACAAATGCAGCCGACATCCGCAAGCTAATCGACCGACAGAAGAAGGAGTATCCGAAAGGTGCCGTACACATGAACATGGTCACCAACCACGACCTCAATTCCTGGGAAGGCACCGAGGTAGAGCGTTTCGGTCCGGCCCTCGGCGCTTTCGCCGTGCTCAGCTACACCTTGCCCGGCATGCCGATGCTCTACACCGGCCAGGAGGTGGGATTCAACCACGCCTTCGAGTTTTTCGAGCCCGACAGCGTGCAGCCCGACTACGGCGCCAACGAGGTGACGGCCTTCTACGAGATGCTCAACGCCCTGAAGCACGCCAACTCCGCGCTCAATGTGCGCGAGGGCGACAACCAGACACGCTTCTACGCTCCCGTCAGCGACGAGGTGATAGCCTTCACCCGCAGCAACGGCAACGACACAGTGACGGTGGTGGCCAACCTCAGTTCGAAGGAGAACGAACTGGCATTCAAAGGCGAAGCCCCGCAGACGCAGGGCTTGCACAATTATTTCAGCGGCGCGCCCGCTTCCCTTCAGGAGAAGCTCGCGCCCTGGGAATACGTCATACTGACCAACTAAACGCTACGGCCGGCAGGCCACCAGCCTGTCGGCCAGCTCGCTGAAGGCCCTCGATTCCGGAGTGTCGTCGTCGATCACCGACGGCTTCCCCGAGTCGAGGGTCTCGCATATCTGCGCCACGAGGGGAATCTGCGCCAGCAGGGGCACGCCCGTCTCCTCGGCCAGACGCTTGCCGCCGTCCTTGCCGAAGATATAGTATTTCTCATCGGGATGCGGCGCGGGAGTGAACCACGACATGTTCTCCACAAGGCCGAGCACCGGCACGTCGATCTTGTCGTTGGTGAACATATTGACACCCTTGCGGGCGTCGGCCAGCGCCACCTCCTGCGGAGTGGTCACCACAATCGCTCCGTCGAGCTTCAGGGTCTGCACCAGCGTCAGGTGGATGTCGCTCGTGCCCGGGGGCATGTCGATGAGGAAATAGTCGAGCTCGCCCCACCAGGCGTCGCTGATGAGCTGCTTGAGGGCGTTGCTCGCCATGCCGCCGCGCCATATCACGGGGCTTGCCTTGTCGACCACGAAGCCGATCGAGAGCATCTTCACACCATATTTCTCCACGGGCTCGATCCAGTCCTTGCCCTCCTGGTTCACCATATACAGCTGCTCGTCTTCCACTCCGAACATCTTGGGCATCGAGGGGCCGAAGATGTCGGCGTCGAGAAGGCCCACCCGGTATCCCTTACGGGCGAGCGCCACGGCGAGATTGGCCGAGACGGTGCTCTTGCCCACTCCGCCCTTGCCGGAGGAGATGCCGATGATGTTTCTCACACCGGGCAGCGGATCCTGCTGCTGCTCAGGCTCCTTGCGGAAGGCCGCGTGGATGTTGCCCTTGATCTCCACGTCGGGTGAGACATAGGTGAGTATGGCGGTCTCCGCCGCCCTCACCACCGAGCGGATGAAGGGGTCGGTCGATTTGTCGAAGATGATGGAGAATTCCACCTTGTTGCCGTTGATGCGTATGTCGTCGGCTATCATGCCGTTTTCCACCAGCGACTTGCCGTTGCCGGGGTATTTCACGTTCTCGAGCGCTTTGGTGATCAAAGCCGGATAGAGTGTCATGTCAGTATATGATAAGAAGGTTCTACAATTCAGGTCTGATGTCGTCGGGGAGGTCGAAGACGGTGTGTCGCGTATAGGCGCGGTAGTCGTCGCGCTCTATGTCGTCTTCGCGGGGCTCGGCGAGTGCCGGAGCCTCCTCCGGGATGGAGAAGGAGATGAGCTTTATCTTCTTGCCCCGCGAGAGCCACTGCGACTCGTAATATGTCTTGATCGAGGTCTCGGCGTCGGCCTTTCCGCTACCGTAGAGATCATCGGTGAACTCGGCCACGGGAAGGCCGTTGAGCTCGGCGAGGCGTCGCGTGTACTCGAAGAGGAAAGGGGAGTCGGTCTTGAGCCTGACCGGGGCTCCGGGGAGCAGGAAGCGGCGGTAGTCCTCCAGGAAACGGGTGGAGGTGAGGCGCTTGCGTGTCTTCTTCATCTGCGGGTCGGGGAAAGTGATCCATATCTCGGCCACCTCGCCGGGGGCGAAGAAGAGGGAGATGAGCTCGATCTCCGTGCGCAGGAAGGCCACGTTGCCGAGCCCCTCGCGCTCGGCGGCGGAGGCGCCGGTCCACATCCTGGCCCCCTTGATGTCGACGCCGATGTAGTTGCGGTCGGGATTGCGGCGCGCCAGCGCCACCGTGTATTCACCCTTGCCGCATCCAAGCTCGAGCACTATGGGGTTGTCGTTGTGGAAGAAGTCGCTGTGCCATTTCCCACGGTAGGGAAACTGCCCGTCGACCACCGTCTCCCTCGGATACTGGAGCACGCAGCCGAAGGTCTCCATGTCGGCGAATTTCTTGAGTTTGTTTTTCGACATAATTGATTTATCGGTTATCTTACGATGAGTACCTTGCCGGCGTTTGACTCGCCGGAGCCCTCCGGGCCGGAGACGAGCACGTAATAGACGCCGCTCCTCACCTTGCGCTGGTTGAGGTTGGTGGTGTCCCACTGCGCGGCGCCTCCTTCGGCGCGTCCGAGCTCCTTCACGAGCGAGCCGGCACCGTCGACTATCTTCACCAGCGCGTTGTCGGGTAGGCCGTCGATCTCCACGTAGCCGTAGTAGTCGGGGCCGACGGGATTGGGCATTATGCGCACCGACGAGGAGTCCTCGCCGCCGCCCCCTCCCTGCACCGTCAGCTCGGCGATTCCTTTGGCGGTGGAGGCCATGATGCTGCGTGTCTCGGGGTTGTAGACGATGCTGTAGACCACGTCGTCGGGCATGCGGTCGGTGTCGGTGGTGTGTTCGGAGACGATGGTGCGCCCGTCGGAGCTGGTGCAGACGATGCCGGCGCCTGAGGTGGCAAACCACTTTCGGCCGCTGTCGTCGGCGGTGATGCAGTTGACCGACACTTCGTTGAGCAGGTAGTCGGCGAGGCCGGTGCCGTCGTTACGGGCCACCTTTATGCGTGTCACATTGTCGGGGGCGTCGAAGATGCGGTCGGGAGAGAAGGTGAAGACGCCGAAGTTGGTGCCCACCCACACGAGACCGGTCGACGTGTCTTCATGCAGGCACTGCACCTGATACCACTCCACCGGAAGGCCGTCCTGGTCGTATGGCTTGTTCTGGATGCGTGCCACGCGGTCGTCGGAGGTGTCGTCGGGAGTGCCGTTGTGGTCGATCACCGTGATGGGTCCCGCGAGACCTCCGGCATGCACGAGGATATTGGAGTGGCCGTTGGAGACCAGCGGCAGAAGCATGTCGAAGTTCGATGACTCGGAGCCCTCTACGGAGAGGATACCCATAGACCGGTAGGATGCAGCCGTGGTGGAGGCGAGGCGGTCGGCCTCGGGCCAGTACCAGAGCTGGAGTCTCCTGGGAGTGAGGTTCATGTTGTTGAAGGATGTCCACATCGTGCGCCTGCTGTCGAACTTAGGAGCGGAGAAGTGGCACATCGCGCTCCAGGCGTCCATCACCTCCGACACCTCCACGAATCCGGGAAGGTTTCTGGTCGGGTCGTTGGCGCGCGAGAGATGGAGGATATCCTGCGGGTCGTCGAGGTTGAGGCGCACGATGCCGTGGATGACGGAGCCGAAAAACACTTTCGAGGGGTCGGATGGGTCGGGGGCGAGCCCGATGGGGTTCCACATCACTTTCTCCTGCTCCGGATTGAGGTAGGCGGGGCCGTAGTCGGTCCATTCGCCGTCTTTGAAGGTGCTGAGCAGGATGGGCTCCGGCGAGGAATTGCCGGTGAAGTTCATGTCGTAGCCGTGGTTCACCACCATGGTGCCCCACTGCGGCGAGTATGCCATGGCGTTGGCGATGAAGGGGGCCGGCGCGTCGGGATGTATGAGGTCGCGGGTGAGGGTCCATGTCGACTCGCCGCTTAGCTTTTTGCTGCGCACGCCCTTGCGGGGCACCGAGAACCAGTATTCCACGCCGTCGAAAGAAGAGGCCACAAGCCCCTCGTCGTCGCTCTGTCGCTGCGTCGTGGTGTGGGAGCCGTCGCCCTTCAGGGCGATGAGCGATGAGCTGGAGGTTATCAGCCAGCCGTCGCGCGTCTTCTCCACATTGACGATGCCGGCGGGGATGCGCGATTTCACGACGGGAGCGCTTCCGTCGGTCTGGAGCAGCACCACGGCGTCGGAGGTGGCTCCGGGCTGCGTCAGGGCGCAGAGGGCGCCGTCGAGCGGAAGGAAGGTATCGGCTTGCGGATATTCATCTCCCTGCCTGTAGTCGCTGAGCGAGAGGCGCGGCGAGTAGGCCGGGGCGTAGAGCAGGCGTCCGTCGCCGTCGAGCAGCAGCATGAGGTCGCCGCTGCGGGCAGCCGATCGCAGCGGGGAGCCGTAGATGCGCGACTCGGCGATCTCTCCCTTCTCGTCGTTGAGCGCCACATATCCGAAGTCGGTGGCCAGATATGCCCGCGACTTCCCGGGGTCGAACGTTATGCTGTTGACGTTCTTGCCTGTGGAGAGGCTCGCCGACATCAACCCGGGGATGTTGACGGTGTGGCCGTCGGCATAGAGCAGGTCGATGTTGGAGTCGGAATAGACGAGCAGGAGATAGTCTTTTTCGGAATTGTAGGCGGCCTTGGCGATGAGCGGGGCCGAGAGGTAGTTGTCGATGGAGTAGGGACGCATCTCTCCGGCCTCTTTGTCGAAGGCGAAGAGGGAATAGATCTCCGAGGCAAGATAGGAGACGCCGGAATCGAAGCGTTGGGGACGCGCCAGGATATAGAGCACGTCGGGAGTGTCGACAAGATGGGTCACATTGGTGTCGAACGTCGGGTGGGAGCGCCACTGCGCGGGCGCTGCGGAGGCCGTGGCGCCCGTCAGCAGGAGGGCGGCCGCGGCCATGGTCTTCATCATGAATTGCTGCATTGGCTGTCGAGGAAATCAAAAAGGCGGCGCATGGCCCGGCCGCGGTGGGAGATGGCGTTTTTCTCGTCGGGGGTCATCTCGGCGAATGAGCGTCCCGTCTCGTCGGCGATAAACACCGGATCATAGCCGAAGCCTCCGGCGCCTGTGCGGGCGGTGGCTATCGTGCCTTCCACACGCCCTTGAAACACGTGCTCTGTGTCGCCGAGGCATAGTGCGATGTCGGTGATGAACCGCGCCTTGCGGTCTCCGCGCCCCTCCAGGGCGTGGAGAAGCTTGTCGATATTGGCCTCGGAGTCACATTCCGGGCCTGCATAGCGTGCCGAATAGACTCCGGGGGCGCCGCCGAGGGCGTCGACGCAGAGGCCGGTGTCGTCGGCGAAGCAGTCGTATCCGTAACGGCTCTTCACCCAGCGGGCCTTGATCAGGGCGTTGCCGGCGAAAGTGTCGGCTGTCTCGGGGATGTCGTCGTGGCAGCCGATGTCGGAGAGGGAGAGGATGCGGAGACGGTCGCCCCCGATTTTCCTCACCTCCTCCAGTTTATGCGGGTTGTTGGATGCAAATACAATCTCGTTCATATTATTGATAACGAGAAAGTGAGTCTTATATTTGGTGGGATAGCCGATATTTCAGCTCCCTATGTAGTTGAAATTGCGGTATCGGTCGCGATAATGGCGCGCCTTGAAAATCAGGTTGCCCAGCGGGCGCCAGAGCCTGAAGAAGGGGAGCGCCCACCAGAGCCTTACAGCCTCCAGGCGCGCGGCCGCGCGGCGGTAGGCGGCGATCTCGATGCCCCACCAAGCCACGGTCACGGCCAGAGCTGCTGCGGCAGGCACTATTGAGGGGAGGGCGACGACAGCCGATGCCGTGAGACATCCCAGGGCCGCGAGGCGAGCCGCGGAGGTCATCCCCTCGAATATGAATGGCCTGGCGGGAAGCCAGCGGCGGTTGAAGTCGTAGCGCTCCTTCTGGTCGACCCACATGCGCCCTGCGGAGTGTCCCCAGAGGGTGGTGAGCACGCTCTGCGGGGAGACTGCCACACGGGTGTTGGCGGCGTCGGCATAGTCGTTGACGAAAATGTCGTCTTCGCCGCTCTCGAGGTCGAGCGAGGTATAGAAGCCGCGGCTGTCGAAGAAGAGATCGCGGCGGTAGGCGAGGTTGAATCGGTCGCCTCGGTATGGACGGCCGCCGAGTGCTGATCCGAGCCATTGTATGGAGGTGACGGTATGGTCGAACTGGCGGTACCATTTGCCGGGCCCGTGGAGCTCGTCGAAACTGTAACGGGAGTAGCCGAGCGCGATCTTCACGTCTGCGTCGTCGCGCAGCGGGGCCGTGAGCTCCTCGAGCCAGTAGTCGGAGGGGATGTCGCAGTTGGAGGTGGTGGTCACCACGATTCCGGTGGTAGCGGCCTTAATCCCGATGGTTAGGGCGAGCTTGCGGCGGCTGAGGTTGTGGGAGCCGGGCGGCACGAATGTGATGTAAAGGTCAGGATACACTCCTGCATATCTCTCCGAGAGCATGGCGGTGGCCTCGGCACCGGCGTCGTAGACAAGCACCACCCTGAATCCGCGGAGGCTCTGGCTCATGAGCCTCTCGAGATACGTGTCGAGATAGTCGATGGCGGCGAAGGCGTAGACCACGACCGTGACATCGGCGCCCGGAAGAGGCCCGTCGGCCTGAGCCGGCGACTTAACGCCGGCTGTGGCGTCGGCATCGTTGCCGTTCAGGCCTTCCGCCGGTTCCGGCATGTCTACAGGCAGGGAGGCCGTAGGCAGTCTGCGCCCGACGCGCCGCGTCTTGGCAAGGCCCGGACCGCACACAAAGATGGCGGCCGCCAGGCCCACACAAAACAATATGATGGGCAGAAGCCCGAAATCAAGCGATGTCATATCAGAAATCTGAAAAGAAATAAGGCTTGAACACTATGCCGACGCGCAGACGCGAGTGAAACCGGTTGTAGTCGAGCAGGTTCTCGCCATAGCCGTTGTAGTACTGGGCGAAAAGATTGAGGTTGGCTTTCTTGTTGATTCTCCAGCAGGCGTCGATGATGGTGTTGTAGTTGAGGTTCCACCCCTTGCGCTTCACGAGCGTGAGCCCGAACTGGAAGTTCTGGTTGGGCGTGGTGTAGACCACCCCGTGCTGGAGTATGCCGCAGTAATCGAGGATATCCTTGTTGTTCTGGCCGTCGATGATGGGAATCCAGAGCTTGGCGTGAACCATGAGCTGGTCGCTGATCACGGCCGACCCGCAGAAGGAGACCCTGTTCCAGGAGCGGCTCTGGATGCTGTCGCGCCCGTTGCTCTCGTGCTCTATGAGCAGCGTCATCTTTCCGACATAGCGGTCTTTGCTGAAGAAGGGCTTGGTCCATGCGATACCGGGATTGAAGTTGAGGTCGTGCATCGGCAGGGAATTCTCGAAAACGTTCCAGAATGTCTTCTGGGTGTAGATGATGTTGAGGAATGTGCCCCATGGGAGAGTGCCGTTGGTGATTCGGTAGGCGAGCGAGATCTGGAATTTCACGTCGGAGTTGGTGCGGGTGGGTTTTGTGCCCACGGCGGTGCCCACAATGAAGTAATTATATTTGTATAATCCGAAATGAGGGCCGTAAAGCTCTTTGCGGAGAGAATCGATGTAGGTCTTCTGCTCCTCGACGGGTATGATCTGCGCGGCGCCGCGCAACGGCGCAAGGAGGGCGATGAGGGCTGCCGCGATAATCAATAATGACCTGGTGTTTTTAGCCATATACGCTGATGAGATGACGGGATAAGGGAACAGAGTGCAAAATTAATAATAATTTTTGTTATATTTGCAGCCCGGTTTCACAAAACCGTCTGAAAGTAGAATGAGAATAGACATGACGCCGCTTGTGCGGCCATACTTTATAAATCTGTCGCGGCGCTGCGACCGTTGGGAAGGGCACACGGCGGGGCTTCAGCAGGGCGTCTTGCGCAGCCTGCTGAGACGCGGAGCGGCCTCGAAGCCCGGCATGCGCCATGATTTCAGACTGATGGCGCGCGAGGCCGACGCCTACGGGGCATACCGCCGCGAGGTGCCCACCGTGGCCTACGAGGAGCTGCGGCGCGACGTGATGAGGATGATAGCCGGAGAGCGCGACGTGCTCTGGCCCGGTGTGTGCCGCAATTTCGCCCAGTCGAGCGGCACGAGCGGTGGCAAGTCGAAGTTCATACCCGTCACCCCCGACTCGCTGCGCGGCAACCATTACCGGGGTGCGGCCGACGCGGTGGCCCATTATCTGCGCCACAATCCCGGCAGCCGCATGTTCAGCGGAAAGGGTTTTATTCTCGGAGGGTCATTCTCCACGCAGCATTTTCCGGGAGTGGACTCTTCAGTCAGGATCGGCGACCTCAGCGCTACGCTGATCGACCGCATAACGCCGCTGGCCAATATGGTGCGTGTGCCCGACAAGGTCACGGCGCTGATGCCTGACTGGGAGACAAAGCTCCCGGCCCTCGTGGAGAAGGCGCGCCGCGAGCACATCACCAATATCTCCGGAGTGCCCTCATGGTTTCTCACAGTGCTGAAGCGCATTCTCGAGGCCGAGGGGAAAAGCCGCATCTCCGAGGTCTGGCCCGACCTGGAGGTGTTCTTCCACGGCGGCATCTCCTTCGAGCCCTATCGCGAGGAATACCGCAAGCTCACGGAGGGCAACGACATGCACTTCGTGGAGACCTACAACGCTTCGGAAGGATTCTTCGCCGTGCAGGACGACCCTTCATCACACTTCATGCTACTGATCATCGACCGCGATGTCTTCTATGAATTCATCCCCGCCGATTCTCCCGACAGCGAGCCCGTGGGCGCCTGGGAGGTAGAGAAGGGCAAGGTGTATGAGATGCTGGTGAGCTCAAGCAACGGCCTCTGGCGATACCATCTCGGCGACACGGTGCGCGTCGAGCAGACAGACCCGGTGAAAATCCGCATCGTCGGGCGTACGAAAAGCTTCATCAACGCTTTCGGCGAGGAGCTGATGGAAGACAATGCGGAGCGGGCCATCGCCGCGGCATGCGCGGCCACCGGAGCCACCATACGCAATTATACGGCGGCACCGATGTATGCGGCCGGCGAGCGCCGCGGACGCCACCAGTGGCTCGTGGAGTGGGAGACGGCGCCCCGTTCGACAGACGGGTTTGCGGAGTGTCTCGACAGGGAGCTGAGGAAGCTGAATTCCGACTACGACGCCAAGCGCATGCATACGATATTCCTCGACCCTCCCGAGATTGTCACCGTCCCATCCGGGCTTTTCGAGAGATGGCTGTCGCAGGCCGGAACACACAAGCTCGGAGGGCAGCGCAAGGTGCCGCGACTGAGCAACGACCGCCGCATCATCGAGCAGATGCTTGCTCTTTTCTGATCCTGCGTATCTGCCACATGAGCATGAAGGCCGTGACGATGGTGGCGAGGAAATCGGCCACCGGGAAGGAGGCCCACACGCCGTCGAGGCCGAAATGCGGCGGGAGGATGAAGAGCATCGGAATCATGAAGATGATCTGGCGCGTGAGCGACAGGAACACCGACTTCAGCGCCATGCCGAGCGACTGGAAGAAGTTGGTGCCCACAATCTGGAATCCCACCATCCAGAATGACACGGTGGTGATGCGCAGACAGTTGGTGGCGCAGTCGATCTGCGTGGGGTCGGTCATGAAGAGCGAGGCTATGAAGCGGCCGTTGAGCGCCCCGACGAGGCTCCCTATGGTGGTGATCACCACGGCGCAGCCTGCGGCCAGGCGCAGCGTGGAGAAGAGACGTCCGAGGCGTCGGGAACCGTAGTTGTAGCCGAGGATCGGCTGCATGCCCTGACAGATGCCGAGCACTACCATCACGAACAGGGTGACAAACCGGTTGAAGACCACCACGGCGGCGATGGCGTTGTCGCCGCCGTAATGAAGCAGCGAGTTGTTGATTATGGCATTGACCGAGGCTCCCGTGAGGTTGATGAGGAAGGGCGACATGCCGATGTAGAGTATAGACTTGATCACCCGCCAGTTGAGGCGGAACGTGCCGCGCTCGAAATGCAGCAGGCTCTTCTTCTGGAAGAAATGCGACATGACGAAGAGGGCGGTGACCACCATCGAGATGTCGGTGGCGATTGCGGCGCCGCGTATCCCCCACTTGAAGCCGAAGAGGAAGAGGGGGGCGAGCCCGGCGTTGAGGAAGGCGCCGATGAGATTGGTCCACATCGCCTTGCCCGGATAGCCGGTGGCGCGCATCACGTTGTTGTAGGAGAAGGTGAGGTTCATAAGCACCATGCCCGGAAGCACCCAGAGCAGGAACTCCCTGGCATAGGGGAGCGAGTTGGGCGAGGCGCCGAACAGCAGCAGTATGTCGTCGAGGAAGAGCGAGAACATGGTCACGTAGAAGATGCCCATGAGGATGGTGAGCTGCACCGAGTTGCCGAGGATAAGCCCCGCCATGCGCCTGTCGTTCTGCCCGAATACGATCGAGATGCGGGTGGCCGCGCCGATGCCTACCAGCATGCCGAAGGCCGTGGAGATGTTCATCACGGGAAAGGTGACGGCGATGCCGGCCACCACGTTGGGGTCGGGGATGGCATGGCCGATCACTATCGAGTCTATGATGTTGTAGATGGCCATGACGACAGTGCCCACCACGGCGGGTATACTGTATTTTAGGAGCAGACGCCACACGGGGAGTGTGCCGAGTTCCTGCATTCTGTCGGCCGATTTTATTGTCTGAGTCATCACAAGTCCCTTTTATATCTGCAAAATTAGCCAATTGTTTTCAGATATCCAATAAAAGGGATTGGAAAAGGGTAAGCGCAGGAGAGCTGTCAGGTATGCTGTGCTGCGCCCTGTGTCCGGTGTGAGGCATGACGCCGCAGCACGGCGTTGAGCCCGGCGAGCATCGCGCCGACCACGGCCACCGTGCCGGCCAGCCGAAGTGCGTAGGGTGAGACCTCCATGCCTGACAGCATGCTCCCGAGCGGCGTTGCCACCGACATGGCCAGGGCTCCTGGCAGCTCCGGCATCACGATGACGAGAGCCACGACGGCCGCCACTACGCAGACCACGGGCACCACACGTGCCATCAGTCTCTCCCGCCGCTCCTCGCGCTCACGCTCCAGACGCGCGCGGGCTGCCGCAAGGGTGGCGGTGCGGCGCGCGAATCCGGGGGCAAGGCCCGGCGAGCTGTCGAGGCGCGACACCGAGCGGGCGATCAGGGCGTCGAGCATGGCGTCGGTATCTGTATTTCCGGCTTTCGATGTGTCGGGTATGATTCTCTTTTCCATAAAAGTCATTTCATGTTTCGGGCGTCAGCCCGGAGGTAATCGACTCCTTGAGGCGACGGCGGAGGCGCATGAGACGCACCTTCACGTTCGACTGCGACATGTGCATGATCTCCGCTATCTCTGCAACGGGGCGGGAGTCATAATAGTATAACGTCAGAAGCGCGCGGTCGTCGGGAGGAAGGACATGCATCGCTTCCACCAGCAGGTCCACGCGCGGGTCGGCCTCATCCTCACCCGACGTCTGGAGCGAGGCTTCGGCGTCGGTGAGCGGTGTCTCGTCGCCCAGCCGCCTGCGGCGGCTGGCGAGGCGCCGCTCGTGGTCGATCGCCATATTGTAGGCGATGCGGAATATCCACGTGCCCACGGCCGAGCCTCCCGTGAAGGAGCCGGCGCGGCTGTAGACCTGCATCATGACATCCTGGGTGATATCCTCGGCATCGGGCGCCGATCCCGTGACGCGTACCACCAATGCGAAAACCCTTGCGGAATACTTCTCCACAAGCGTCTCGAAGGCTATGGTGTCGCCTGTGGCGGCCACCGAGGCGAGAAGCTCGCTGTCGGAGTCCGGCCTGGGGCGGGAGCGGCGTGATGTCAGGTTGAAAAGTGTCATGTCGCCATTTTTGACGGAAGGAGAGGGGGTGCGGTTACACGTGAAAAAAGAAAAATATTTTTCTCGCGGTGGTGTAACCGCAGCGGGACGCCATGCGTCAAACGGTTACAAAATTAACAAAATCATTTCATCAACCCATAAAACACATCACATTATGAATATGGATTTCATCATGGTGCCTCTGGTGCTCTTCATCATCGGCGAGACCATCTACAGGATCTTTCAGCTTTACGCCACCCGCCGCGAGCGCATCCTCTTTATAGAGAAGATGAACGAGATTCCCGCCGACGCAGCCGAAACATGTGCCCGGCGCCTTCAGAGCCAGCGGTCGCTTCTCAATTTCCAATCGTCAGGAATAGGACGCTTCACCTCCCTGCGCTGGGCCCTCGCGCTCATGGGAATAGGTCTCGGCATGCTCGCAGGCATCCTCATCGACGTGGCGCTCAATCCGCGCATCCTCGACCAGTGGGACTTCACCGACGGCATCTACGGCGTGATCTTCGCGGCCTCCATGTTCCTGTTCGGCGGCCTGGGCCTCGTCATCTCCTACATAGTGGAGAACCGCCAGTCGCGCTCCTCCGGCTCCCCGAAGGAGTAATCCCTCACAATCCGTTGCATCGCGTGACGGCGACGACGCCCTTCAGGGCGTTGCCGCCGCCGTGCTTATTTCTCCAGGTCGGCCGGGACCCGGCGCGTGAGCAGCGAGAAGACGACTATAATCACAGCCAGCCCGATGAATACCCATGCCGTGGAGTGCATGATATCGCCACGGCCCACAAGGGGCGCCACGACCGCTCCGAATGCGTAGCCGGCCACGCCGAGGATGGCCGACGCATCGCCTGCGTCGCCACGACCCTCGTTCATCGCCAGCGTGTTGCCCGCCGTGAAGATCATCCCTAAGGAGAAGAGAATGGGAAGCAGCAGCAGCTCGTAGAGCCAGAACGAGTCGAAGCAAAGCAGCGCCACGCTCTCCAGCGCCACACTCGCGGCCACGCAGACCCCTCCGGTGAAGGCAGCCCGCTTCAGTGGCTTGAACCTCAGCGCCAGCATCGACCCCGTGGCCACCATTATCGAGTTGGCTCCCATGATGCAGCCGAACACATCCTGCCGGAATCCGTAATGGGTCTGCATGATGAACGGCGCCGACGATATGTAGGCGAACAGCAGTCCCAGCGCCGCGCCTTTAAGCAGCACATGGGTCATGAACGGCCGGTCGCAAAGCAGCGGCCCGTAGGCCTTGAAGGCTTTCCATACGCTTCCCTGTTCGCGCTTAGCCTCCGGCAGGCTCTCCTTCAGCATCGGCGAGAACGCCAGCAGAATGACGGCAAACGCCGTCAGCACCACAAACACGCCTTTCCAGTCGAAATGCTGCGACACAAACCCGCCGATTACCGGCGCGCTGGCCGGCGCGAACCCGTTGATGGCGCCCACGATGGCCATGGTCTTCGCCAGCTGGCGCCCCTGGAAGAAGTCGGTAGGGATGCTGCGTGCCAGGAAATACCCTCCCGACGCCCCTATGCCCTGCACGAGCCGACACCCGAGGAAGAAATGGATGGTGGGGGAGAACAGGGAGGCCACCGCTCCGGCTATGAACACCAGCACCGAGGCCACCAGGATCGGCTTGCGTCCGTATTTGTCGCTGAACGGGCCAAGCAGGATCTGTCCCAGGCCCAGGCCTATCATTCCGAATGTAAGGCCGAGCTGCACTGTCGGCACCGAGCAGTGGAAATAAACGGTCATCGAGGGGAGCGAAGGCACATACATATCGTTGACAAACGAGCCGAACGCGCTTAGCGCCGCAAGATATATTACTAAAAAGGTGAATCTGACTGTAATGCCGGTTCTGGTGGTGAGTGTCTTCATAATTGTCTTGGTCGGGAGATGTTGATAAGCGGGAATGTCAGTGGCCGATGCCGGTCGTGATGACGTATGCGGTGTATCCGAGGTAGAGGGCTATGAGCAGAATGCCTTCGGGGCGGCTGACGCCACGGCTCCTTGTGGCCCCGAAAATCCACAGCAGCACCGCCGCGGCGACCAGTGTCGTGAAGTCGATGAACGTGATGGTGCCGGCGTCGAGCGGGCGGCATGTGGCGCAGACTCCTATAATGAAGAAGACATTGAAGGCGCATGCGCCCACCACATTTCCGAGCGCGATCTGCGGCTGGCGTTTCCAGGCGGCGATCGCCGAGGTGGCGAGGTCGGGAGCCGAGCTGCCGAAAGCCACTATGGTAAGACCCACCATAGCCTCCGAGAGGCCTGCTTTCAGCGCTATCGCAGACGCACCGTCGACTATCCAGTTGCCGCCGGTCACGAGCGCCGCGAGGCCGCCGACAATCATCACGGCCGAGAGCCAGATGCTCTGCGCGCCATTTTCCGTCCGGTCGATGTCGCCCCTGATGCGCCTCAACAGGAGGGCCGGAGTGAGGCGACGGGCGTGAACCTCATCAGAGGCGACTGGCGCCGGCTGCCTGCTGACGGGTAGCGGATCCGGTCGCTGAGAAGCCCGGGCGCTGTCAGGCGCCTCCTTGAGCTTTACGGGCTCCGGCTTCGCCATCGAGAAGGTATAGGCCATGAAGATGGCGAAAAAGGCCAGCAGCATAAGGCCGTCGGTGCGCGACACCATATTGCAGTGGCTGCCGTCGAAGAGGACGTCGTCTCCGCAGAAGAATAAGGTCAGGGAAGAGAGCGCGAGCATGAAAATGTCTTTGTTCTCCATATCTTTCCCTATCGGCACCGGGGTGATGACGGCCATCACGCCCACCACGAAGAGCAGGTCGAAGATGTTGGCGCCCACGATGTCGCCCAAGGCGAGCGATGATTTCCCCTCAAGCGTCGACATCAGCGATATCACCAGGTCGGGCGTCGAAGAGCCGAAGGCCACGACGGTGAGGCCGATCACCAGCTTGGAGACATGGAAACGGCGTGCCACAGCCTCGGCGCCGTCGGTGAGGTAGTTGCCGCCGGCCACTATGAGGATGAGGCCCAGAATCAGGAACAGTATGTCGTGAAACATCGCGGATATAATTTAAGTGGACTTTTAGATATAACCAATCAGGGGGCGACAATGATTAACCGGGACGAAAAAATCAAACAAATGCAGAGTCGTTGCGAAAGCTGGCGCGATGCGTCGCCATTCCGCGGCGGTTATGTCTCCGGTGGGCGCGACGGTTTACAAAATGGCACCGAAGTGGCCGTATGAAAATAAATATCGCGGGTAATTTGTGCAATTCAGGGATTTTCATTAATTTTGACAAAAATTGGAGAGGCCTCTGCGGAAGCCTTTCATATTCACCATGAAACGCCTTAACCATCAACCATGAGCCAGAAAATTTCATTGCAGGAGGCTGTGGGGAAAATCAAGGACGGCATGACCATCATGGTCGGCGGCTTCCTTGCCAACGGCACTCCCAACTCCATCATCGACGCCCTCGCAAAGTCAGGGGTCAAGGATCTGACTGTAATATGCAACGACACCGCGTATCCCGACAAGGGTATCGGCCAGCTGCTTGTCAACGGACAGATAAAGAAACTCATCGCGTCATACATCGGCGCAACGCCGCAGGCCTCCGAGAAAATGAACAGCGGAGAGCTTGAGATCGAGTTCTCGCCGCAGGGCACGCTCGCCGAGCGTGTAAGGGCCGGCGGCTGCGGTCTCGGCGGCTTCCTCACGCCCACCGGCCTCGGCACTGTTGTGGCCGAAGGAAAGCAGGTGATGAACATCGGCGGCAAGGACTACCTGCTTGAGCTTCCCCTCCGCGCCGATGTGGCCCTGATTGGCGCCAGCGTGGCCGATGAGGCAGGCAACCTCGTCTACAGAGGCACTTCCATGAACTTCAACCCCCTGATGGCCACAGCCGCCGACCTCGTGATCGTCGAGGCCAAGGAGCATGTGCCCGTCGGAGAGATCCTTCCTGAGAACGTCCACACTCCCGGCGTGCTTGTAGACTATATCCTTGAATATTGACACTCTGCGCGCCGGCCTCTGCCGGCCGGCTGCTCATTATAATAATTGTATATAAATGGAAAAATCGATGATTCGCGTGCGCATGAGCGCAAAAGACGCCCACTATGGCGGTAATCTTGTTGACGGAGCCCACATGGTACACCTCTTCGGCGACGTGGCGACAGAGCTGCTCATCATGCACGACGGCGACGAAGGCCTCTTCTGCGCCTACGACAATATAGAATTTCTCGCTCCAGTGTATGCCGGCGACTATATCGAGGCAGTCGGCGAGATCGTGAAGGTGGGCAACACCTCGCGCAAGATGG
>CECF01013647.1_pt1 | contig 18243 bp, 17 predicted proteins | sample 554751 | NCBI WGS metagenome assembly CECF01 (sample SAMEA3182099, study PRJEB8094) | gut metagenome | biome: human; feature: gut; material: Stool; isolation source: human stools | place: Canada | collected 2012-06-12 | reverse complement strand
GCCTCCGAGTCGATCAAGTATACGCTGATAAACGGGATTGGGGCATACAAGAAAAAGACCGCTTCTGCAAAGGTCCTCACGTTGAAGAACCTGCCCCTTGTAGATTATCTGGGGAATAATACGCTTGGATACGTTCTCCCAGTTAAGCCCTACGGTGTCACTTATTACTTCTCGGGTCTCAGCGAGAACTTTTTGTGCGTTCCCGTAGCTCCCGGTAGTATCAATAGTCTGCACTTCGATGGCTGTAAGTTCGGCAAGCTCTCCGTTACCGTCCAAACGAGCAAGTACCCAATCCACGAAATAAGAGCCCAATCCTTTTCTTTGCGGCAATCTTAACTCACCGCCCCACCCTTTGCCGAAAACGGCTATCGCACCTCCTTCTTCTTTAGCTTTTTCAACGGCGACTCGTCCGGCATATAAATTATGCTCCTGATGAAACGCCTTACGAGCAATCAGACGAAGTATTTTATAGTTATCCGCATACAATCTTATGGGGCAACATATTACATCGGGAGACCCGGGAGTTTTCTGCCGAATGGCACATACACCTGAAACAACCTTATCCCTTGCGAGTTTTTTTACACAGAACGAACCGAGAAAAGGACAGTTCTTTCTCGCTGCTGCTGAAAGTGCCGGTTGTGATTTATCAGAAGCGGCATAGCCAAAAAATTCTGCAATATATCCTGCCATATCAATAATTGTCAACGATGTTATAAAGGCATTCTCCGATAGCCTTTGCGAGCAATGGAGGAACGGCGTTTCCTACCTGTGCAAACTGTTCCGCCAACGAGCCATTGAAAATGTAATGGTCGGGGAATGACTGTATGCGGGCCGCTTCTCGTACAGTAAAAGAGCGGTCTTGGTCATAATGAATGAAAGCTCCCCAATGTGGGTCACATTTCGTAAGAACGGTGGAAGCCAGTCCGTCCTTCGTCACACGGCCATAACGCTTGGTATGGTCAGACTGACGAGCTTTCTGCATACCTTTAGGGAGCAGTTCAAAAGGTATGTCAGTCCAGTTTCCACCAGGCGGAATATGCGTCATCCGCTCTATATTAAGTTTGGAGAGAGCCGGTGATTCATGATTGAATACTCCTGTCGAGCCTTGGCGTAAAGAGCGTTGATAATCGCAAAAAGCCTCACAACGATATTGTTTGATGGGTTCTCCTCTTTCTCCACATTCTAATACAGGCAAATCGCCTATTGCCTCATGAACGGTTGTAAACCTTGCCTCTATGTTTGAGGAAGGAGTGCAGACGAGGTTTCGACCATCAAAAGTAGATGTAAAATTTGGCCTTATAGGAGCATGAAAAACAGGAGTGGGAAAAGCGCAATCAGGCAGCTCCGCTCCTCTGAACCCTATAATAATCGTTCTCCATCTCATCTGAGGGACGCCGTAATATGCAGCACCGAGGATCCGTACATCCGCTCCATAGCCTAAATTAGCGAGTGCCTCAAGTATTGCGTGAAGCGTAGCGCCATGCTCGAACGATACCAGACCGGGTACATTTTCAATAAGAACGACCTTAGGCATGAAAGCTGATACAAACCGAAGATAATCCTTGAAAAGATGGTTGCGGTGGTCTTCATTGCTACGGACAGGGGCATTTATTGAAAACCCCTGACATGGAGGGCCACCTGCAAGCAAATCAAGTTCTCCTTTGATAAGCCCTAAGTCTTCTCTGACCTCATCGGCATCTATAGAGCGAATGTCATCAGTAATCACTTTTGCTCCTATGTGGTTGCGGGCATATGTACTCGCATATACAGGCACGACCTCATTAGCAAAAAGGCTGTGAAAGCCTGCTTCGGACAAACCTTCTGAAAGTCCACCGGCACCGGCAAAGAGGTCTATGTGGGTAAAGAGTTTTTCGCTCATGCCAGAAAACGAAGAACTTCCGAGTAGGCAGACAGGCGACCAAACCTTTTGCGACTATAAGGAAGCTCTTTAATATGCTGATTATAAGTTTTTATTTACATCGGTGGTCTTCGTCTGCGCGAACGCGTTTAGATTACAAAGTTAGCAAAAATCCCTAACGTATGAAAAACATTTCAAATCCATTTGCTTCCGCTTGCCGACATTCTCAAGTCGATTGCAGATCCAAATCCGACGCTTCATCTGCGGCTGGCTTCCGGATGGGCGGTGGCGTATTCCAGGAAGTTGATGCGCTCCTGGATTGTCGGCTGGTCGGTGTCCTTGCCGTAGAGGGCGTCGTAGGAGGAGCCCAGGATCTTCAGCCCGTTGATATAGTCGGCCCCTTTGCCCATATACTCCATGAAGCGGTAGGCCAGCAGGTCGGCCTCGTATTCCAGCTCCGGCAGATACTTGAAGAAGAACTTCGGAGTCGGGAACTGTGGCGCGACATTGACATTGACGTCAACATCCACGTCATTGTCGAGATAATCGTAGTAATCATCCGCCGGTGTCGGGTCGATGGCCTCAAGCGTAGCCACAAGTCCTATGGTGCCGGCCACAAGCAGACCTCCCATCAGCTTCTCTTTGCGGTCTTTCTTCGCCTGGGCATAATAGCTCTGGGTGTGCATCTGCATGACGCCATGCACGAACTCATCGGCCACATACCCCATCACGACATCGCGCGTCACGCCCTTGCGCCCCATCAGCCCGGTGGTGATGCATATCGCGAACCCGTTGTCGGTAAGCGCCGTAAAGGTGTTGGCCTGGTCGGAATCAACCACGTATAGGGCGCAGTTGCGCCCGAGCGCCGGGATTCCCATATCGGTCAGAAGGGAGTCGCAATATCCCTGCATCCCCGCCACAATCGATTGGTCATACTGCGGGTAGAGCCTCGGTAGCTTGGCGGTCTCCTGCCGGGCCTCCTTCTCGGCGCCGCGGTCTTTCGCCATGTCGTTGAGGAAGTCGGTATATGGAGCGTCGTAGTCGATCACGGCGGTCCAGAAAGCTGTCGGGTCACCGGGAGCCACGGTGTCGGCGGCAGCCGGTATGTCGTATTTCTCGATAAGTTTCCGATACATCCTGTCGGGGTTGGCGGCATTCGCGATAAGGGTTGCCGCGAGGGCGATGATGAGGAATATTCTCTTTTTCATGGCTGAAAATATTTTAGTCAGTGATATATGTCGCAAAGTTATCAAAAAATCCGACAAGAGAAAAGAATCTTATCGGAAATATGCACCTCTGCCGCAGCATCGCCACAAAAATATCGGACGGAGCCTGTGAATGGCTTCGCCCGATATCATATTTTACGTCAACGGTATGTCAGAGTTTCTTCTTGATCTCCGCCGTCTCCTTCTCGTAGCCGGGTTTCTCGAGCAGGGCAAACATGTTTTTCTTGTAAGCCTCCACGCCTGGCTGGTTGAATGGGTTCACGCCGAGCAGGTAGCCGGATACGCCCACCGACTTCTCGAAGAAGTAGATGAGCTGGCCGAGCCAGTGCTCGTCGAGCTTCTCGATCTCGATGCGTATATTGGGCACGCCGCCGTCCACGTGGGCCAGCTTGGTGCCGAGCTCGGCCATCTTGTTGACCTCATCGATACGCTTGTCGGCCAGATAGTTGATACCGTCGAGGTTGGCGGCGTCCTGAGGTATGCGGCGGGTGATGGCCGGTGTCTTCACCGACACTACGGTCTCGAAGATGGTGCGCTCGCCCTCCTGGATCCACTGTCCCATCGAATGGAGGTCGGTGGTGTTGTCGACCGACGCCGGGAAGATGCCCTTGCCGTCCTTACCCTCGCTCTCGCCGTAGAGCTGCTTCCACCACTCCGAGAAGTAATGGAGCTTGGGATTGTAGTTGACGAGGATCTCTATCTTCTTGCCGCTGCGGTAGAGGGCGTTGCGCATGCGTGCGTAGATCTCCACGGGGTTCTCCGGGCCGGGACGCAGCGATGTCTGCTCCATCTGGCGTGCTCCGTCGAGAAGCTTCCCGATATTGTAGCCGGCGCAGGCGATCGGCAGCAGGCCCACGGGAGTGAGCACGGAGAAGCGGCCCCCTACATTGTCGGGTATCACGTATGTCTCGTAGCCTTCCTGGGTGGCGAGGGTGCGCAGCGCTCCCTTATGGGCGTCGGTCACGGCCACTATCAGGTCTTTGGCCTTGTCGCGGCCCACCTGCTTCTCGAGCTGCTCCTTGAGGATGCGGAAGGCGATCGCCGGCTCGGTGGTGGTGCCGGATTTTGAAATCACAATTATGCCGAACGTCTTCCCTTCGAGAAGCTGCTGGAGCTCAGCTGTGTATTCCTCGCCGATGTTCTGTCCGGCATAGAGGATCTTCGGCTCCTTCGGCTTCGGCCCGTAGAAATCGTCGAAAAGCCCCGACAGTGCGTAGTTTACGGCCTTGGCCCCGAGGTAGGAGCCGCCGATGCCCACACACACCACATACTCGCAGTTCTCGCGCAGGCGCTCGGCCGTCTTGTTGATGGAGTCGACGAGGCTCTGCGGAGTCTCAGACGGAAGATGGAGCCAGCCGAGGAAATCGCTTCCCTCGCCGCTGCCGTTGTCAAGCTTCCGGAAGGCCTCCACTGCCGGCGCCTCCAGAGCGGCGTATTCCTTCTCTGCGAAATAGAGGGCGTCCTGAATGTTGATTTCAATTGATTTCATTGTCTTCGTTTTTTATTGGGTTGCTATTATATATAATGAAAAGCGGATGTCGATTGTTCATCCCTCCGGAGCCGCTCAGGCGAAAGTGTCGTAGATGGCGTTGAATGCCTGTTTCGGCGTCACGCCCTCATAGAGTATGCGGTAGACGCATTCGAGAATCGGCGTGTCGACCCGCGGGCCGGCGGCGTTGATCTCGTACATGCAGCGGGTGCCGTAATAGCCTTCGGCCACCATCTCCATCTCCATGATCGCGGCCTTCACGCTGTAGCCCTTGCCGATCATCGACCCGAAGTTGTGGTTGCGCGAGAATTTGCTGTAGGCCGTCACCAGCAGGTCGCCCAGATAGGCCGACCGGCAGACGTCTCTCCCCTCCATCGGCGAGAGCGCGTCGATGAGGCGCCGCATCTCACGCAGCGCGTTGCAGACGAGCATCGCCAGGAAGTTGTCGCCCGCCTTCATGCCGCTCACGATGCCGCCCGCGATGGCGTAGACGTTCTTGAGCACGGCCCCGTATTCTATCCCTGCCACGTCTTCCGAGAGAATGGTCTTCATCTTCTTGCCGGCGATCACCCGCGAGAAGAGCCGGGCCTTCTCGGGGTCGTGGCAGCCGATGGTGAGGTAGCTCAGACGCGACAGCGCCACCTCCTCGGCATGGCAGGGGCCACCCACCACCAGCAGGCTTCCGTCGTCACACCCGAAATGGCGTGCGAAATATTCCGTCACGATCTCGTTGTCGCCCGGCACTATGCCCTTCACGGCCGACACTATGTTCTTGCCGCGGAGGTCCACCCCGATGCGCTGCGCCATATCCTTGAAATAGGGCGACGGCACGGCCACCACTATGGTGTCGGCCTTCGAGCACACCTCGTTGATGTCGGCCGAGAAGTCGATGCGCGCCGTGTCAAACTGCACGTCGGAAACATACACCGGGTTGTGGCGGTATTTTATGAACTCGTCGATCCTGTCCTGCCGCCTCATATACCAGAGCAGCCGGTCGCAGTTGTCGAGCAGGAGTTTCGAGAGGGCGGTGGCCCAGCTGCCACCGCCCACCATAGCTATTCTTCCAAGAGTGGCCATCTCCGACGCTTATTTCTCCTTGCTTTCGGAAGCCTCCTCGGTCTCTTTGGTCTGCTTCTTCTCCGGACGCATCTGCGGGAAAAGAAGCACTTCCTGTATGGCGGTCTGCCCGGTGAGCAGCATGGCCAGACGGTCCATGCCGATGCCCATGCCCGATGTCGGCGGCATGCCGTACTCAAGGGCGCGGATGAAGTCGGCGTCGATCACCATCGCCTCGTCGTCGCCCTTGTCGGCGAGCTTCATCTGCTCCACGAAGCGCTCATACTGATCCACCGGGTCGTTGAGCTCGCTGTAGGCGTTGCAGAGCTCCTTGCCGTTGACCATCAGCTCGAAGCGCTCTGTGAGGCGCGGGTCCTCGCGGTGGCGCTTGGTGAGCGGCGACATCTCGATGGGATAGTCGATGATGAAGGTGGGCTGGATGAAGCTGCCCTCGCATTTCTCGCCGAAGATCTCGTCGATGAGCTTGCCCTTGCCCATCGAGGGGTCGGTCTCGATGCCGGCCTCCTTGCAGAAGGCGCGCAGCTCATCCTCGCTCTTGCCGGTGATGTCGAAGCCCGTGGCCTCGCGGATGGCGTCGGTCATCGTCACTCTGCGGAAGGGGGCCTTGAAGCTTATGGTGTTGTCGCCCACCTTCACCTCGGTGGTGCCGTTGACGTCGAGGCATATCTTCTCGAGCATCTGCTCGGTGAAGCGCATCATCCAGTTGTAGTCCTTGTAGGCCACGTATATCTCCATGCAGGTGAACTCCGGGTTGTGGGTGCGGTCCATACCCTCGTTGCGGAAATTCTTCGAGAACTCATACACACCCTCGAAGCCGCCCACGATGAGGCGCTTGAGGTAGAGCTCGTCGGCGATACGCATGTAGAGGGGTATATCGAGCGCGTTGTGGTGGGTGATGAAGGGGCGTGCCGAGGCACCGCCGGGGATGGGCTGGAGGATCGGGGTCTCCACCTCCATGTAGCCGTGGGAGTTGAAGAACTCACGCATGGAGTTGAACATCTTCGTGCGCTTGATGAAGATGTCGCGGATGCCGGGATTCACCACCAGGTCGACGTAGCGCATGCGGTAGCGCTGCTCCGGGTCGGAGAAGGCGTCGTAGGCCTTGCCGTCTTTCATCTTCACGATGGGAAGCGGCCTGAGGCTCTTGCTCAGCACCGTGAGCTTCTTGGCGTGAATCGAGATCTCGCCTGTCTGGGTGCGGAATACGAAGCCTTCAACGCCCACGAAGTCGCCGATGTCGAGAAGCTTCTTGAAGACCACGTTGTAGAGCTCCTTGTCTTCGCCGGGACAGAGCTCGTCGCGGCTGATATACACCTGGATGCGCCCCTCGGAGTCCTGAAGCTCCATGAAGGAGGCCTTCCCCATGATGCGGCGGCTCATGATGCGGCCGGCCACGCTCACCTCTCGCGGCGGTGTCAGCGTGTCGGAGAAGTTCTCCTTGATTTCGGCCGAGTAGCCCGTCACGGGATATTCGGCGGCGGGATAGGGCTCGATGCCCATCTGGCGCAGAGTGTCCATACTGTTGCGTCTCACGATCTCCTGTTCGCTGAGTGTCTGGTTTGCCATAAGATATATCTTTGCTGTTTATGTGTTTGCGTTGTCTGATGCCGCTTCCGCCGGCTCCCGGCGGCAATCCCGCGGCTTAATCCGCAAAGTTAGCAATTTTTATCGACAATGTCAACCCCTCTTCTGGTCGTTCGACATTTTCTGATACACCGACGGCGGAATGCCCGTGATCTTGCGGAATGTGCGGCTGAATGTCGACCGCGACCTGAAGCCCACGCTCTCGGCCACTGCCTCTATGGTGAGGTTGCCGTAGCGTTCCGTGTCGAGCAGGCGGCTCTGCACCTCCCTTATCCTGTATTCGTTGACGTATTCCGTGAAGCTCTTGCCGAAGTTCTCGTTGATCACCTGCGAGAGATAGGTCTGGTTGGTCTCCGCAAGCTCGGCCAGACGCCCAAGGGAGAAGTCGTCGCTGCAGAACGCCTTCTCCTCATCCATGATCCGACCAAGCACGGTGAGGATGCGACGCTTGCTGTCTTCATTGAGTTTAGATGCCTGGTAACGTGATGTCTCCTGGCACTCTGGCGCGTAACTCTTCTCCAGCTCCGACACCTTCTTCTCCAGCTCTCCTATCTTCTCTTCATAATCAGCCGCCATGACCTTGCCCTCGGCATCGTTTCTGAGCAGTTCATTGTTTTTTTCGAAAAGATTCCGGTATGCTATCGACAGCTTGCGCTTCTGCCTCGCCACCAGCCAGAGGAAGACCACGGCCATCAGCAGCACTCCGGCCAGAATCAAGGTGAGTGTCCGTTGAAACCGGATTTCACGCTCCTTGTTGCTCTGCTCGGTCTGAAGGTCGGAGATGCGTCGGTCGGTCTTCTCGAGTTCGTAGAGATACTGGGTGTTTCTCACCTTGTAGAATTCTTCCAGATTATAGGCGGGATTGATGATGGAATCCACAAACTGACCGTAGAGATCGCGGTAGTATGCCGCTTTGGCCGGGTCGCGGGTCTTGTAGAAATGCGTCAGGTCGTTCAGGGTCTGGGCAGTCATTCCAGTCATGCTGTTTGCTGTCGCGACATCGTTGCAGAGTGTCAGGTATCTGAAGCATGAATCCGCGTTTTCCTCCTCGCTGTATGCCTGATAGAGCTTTTCGTAGGCGTGACTCCGGTAGTAGTCATCGGGAGCCTGCGCGGCCGCCTCCTTCAGCTTCGTTATGCCTTCAGGGCTTTTCTCACACATGAGCACCAGACCCTCCGTATATGCCGACATAAACGCCTTTACGGAGTCGCGCGGGTCTACAAGCCGTTTGGCCAGCATCAGGTATTTCCGGGCCTTCGCGATGTCGTTGGTGAAATAGCACATGCCGGCCATGTTGAACAGGATGTCGCATTCAGTAGCGCGGTCTGGGTAATCGCCGCGCATGGCATAGCCGGCCTCATATATGCTCAACGCCCGGCTGTGGTCGCCGAATTTGCTGTAGATGTTGCCTATCTTCTTATAGAAAAGCATAAGGTTGACTCCTTTACCGCAGCCTTCACCCACCATCATGCCGGCCACATACGCCTCAAGAGCCTCGCTGTAGCGGTCTTTCTTCTCGTAGAGCTCCCCTTCCCTCATCCTCGCCTTCGCGCAGACAAGCTTTTCATCGTCGGTCATGTCGTCGCTGCAATCGGCCGTTATGGAGTTGTAGAGGCTCATTGCATCCTCCTCCCGGCCGGATCTCAGCATCGTCTCGGCCATCTCGAAAACCTCTCCCATGGCGTTACGTTGTCTCGCGCCGGCTGTCGCGGCCTCGGCGCCGCTGCACACCTCCGGCACCATCATGCACACGACAACCGCAAGCAGGAAGAACGCCCTCTGCAGACGGACTGAATAACGGCTGATATGCGGGAGGAGACTTGCTGCCATAATATTGATATTCGGTTATGGAGGCAAAGTTACCTTTTTTCCATCATTCAGACAATAGTCTGCCCTTTATGTTTTTATGCCGCCTTCTGCCGAAGCCCGGCCACGGCAGCATGAAGAAAGGCCCCCTTCGCAAGGGGCCTTTCTTCATATCTGTCTGGCAATTAGAGCCGTGTGTCACTTCTTGATGAATCTGGCCGTTACATCGCCGGCACGCACCAGATATATTCCCTGAGGAAGGGCCGAGACATTGATTTCCGGCGTGTCGGAGGTGGCCACTACCGCTCCCTGCATGGAATATACGTAGTATCTGTCGGCCCGGGCGCCTGTCACTGTGATGTGGTCGGTGGCCGGATTGGGGCCAACCTTCACGTTGCTGTCGGTCGACACGGCTGCCACGCCCGATCCGTCCATCTTTGAGTTGTAGTAGATACCCTCGTCATACACCCAGTCCATGCCGTCGGGATTATACACCCTCTTGGAGGTGATCATGTATTTGGCATTCTCGAGATCTGTGTTCTGCCAGTAGCATACCTTGTCGATGGACACCGAGAAATCGAATGTCCTCGAATTGCCCCAGAACGGCTCGAAATTCTCTCCGTCCCAGGCCCGGTAGCACCAGCGTCCCAGCTCCACTCCGTTTTCGGTCTCGTAGATGAAATGGGTGAAGGGCATCCATTCATCAGGCTCGCCGTCGCCGGTGTCCATGAAACGGCCGTGCCAGAAGTAAGACTCGGTCGGCATTCCCTCTTCATTCCATGTGTTCACCTGCTTTACGTATGCCAGCTTTGTCTCCCCGTCAAACATATAGTCACACTGCTCGAGCACATGCTCGCCGCTCTCGTCGTAGACCGCTACGATCTCGTTGTATGGCATAAGGGTGTCGGAATACATCATGTTGTCTTCGTGCATGTAGGTCAGGTTGCCGGCCTTGTTGTATTCATACACCACGTAGTCGGTCACCTCGCCGTCGAATATCATGTTGTAGATGTTTCTGTATCCGCCGTCTTCCAGTGGCTCGTAGGAGTTGGTGATGTCGCAGTTGTTAACCCAGTCGTCTTCGTCGAAGTCCCAGACGTATCCTTTCTCAAGCACGGGGCGTCCCTGCTCGTCATATTCCATGGTGGCGTATGAGCTAATCATGAAGCCGTCGGAATGCCAGTCATCGGTCTCGGGATTGTAGTATTCGAGGCTCTGGTAGGTGAGGTGTGTGGTGTCCCATTCCTGTACTATCCTTTTCACATACTGCCACTCCGCGCCGGTCCACGTCTCCTCCAGCCAGTATGTCATGAGCTCGTCGGAGTTATATTCGGTGGTGATGCGTGAGCCGTTGGGCTCCCATTCGGCGCCGTTCCACATATAGAACGCCTGGGCTGTGGTGTGTCCGTATGGAGTATAGGCTGCCGTGGCCTTGCTGTAGTTCACCAGAGTGCCGCTCCCGTCGGGCACCATGATGATCTCCTCGGTCATGAAGCCGTTGGAGTCGTACTGCCACAGCGATTTCTGGGTCTGTTTCCATTCCCCCGTCTCGCTGTCGAGCATATACATCTCGCAGCTCTCCGGATACATCTGGTTCTCTCCATAGTTGTATTTTACCTCGGAGCCGGAATCGCCCCATTCGGCATAATACATTATCCTGTCGCTGACCGGGGAGTTGGCTTCGTTCCACGTTATCTCCTCGCTGTTCTGGAGCACCCAGTCCTCTGTTTCCGGATTCCACGCGAAGTTCTTCTGCACCCTGGAGTTGCCGCGCTCGTCAAACTCGAATGTCTGGCGCACTGTCGGCGTGCCCTCGGCGTTTTTGCCGATCACGCTGTCGATCTTCCATTCATACACCGGATTCTCCCAGATCTCGGCCCGAAACGGACGATGGTCTTTCGGCTGCTCTTTCGCCGGCTGCGAGATCACGAGGCCTTTCTCCGATAACTCCTTGATGGATGTCGCGCCGCTCTCGCCTGTCTTCATGGTATAGGCTTTCCCCTCTTTGACCAATCTGGGGAATGCGGGCATTTTCTTCACAATCTCTTTCCCCGTGGCTGCGGAGACCGTTGCGCCTGCCGCCACTGCAAGTGCGCAGGCCAGTAGAGTAGTTCTAAACATAGGCTGGTTGGTTTGGTTGTTAATCTTCCGCAAAATTAATATCACATTCCATAGATTGAAAATACTGTATGTCCCAATTTATAAACCGACACGTATCGCCCATCGCTTTCCATTGACTACCAACATTATAGCCACCACGGGCATAAGACTGTCGCGGCGCCCGTATTCCACCATTGCCGTTTGTTTCGCCATATCATGCCCTGCCTGTGATTGCCCACATTGCAAGCTGCCTTGATGACCCGGCATTCCTGCGTTAACATTTATTATGTCCACACTGCAAAAATACGGCAGCTGTCGGCTTTAACTTTGCGGCACAAAACAATCAACACGCCAAAACGACAGAATTATGAAAAACGAACTTCCTTTCATGAGAAATCAACAGCGCCAGAGCGCCCCCCGTCACGCATTCGACATGCCACTTGCTGCAATCTATCTTATGGGCGCCACTGTCATCGCCCTTATGATCCGATCTCTCCTCTGAGCCTCTTTTCTATCCCTTCGGGATGCCGCGATTCAGTTTTGCAGCGACATCCCGACTTTTTTACATCGCTTATCCCCCTTCACCCTAATTTTCATCATGCTCCATCCTCGCCCCCTCAATAATTTTTATTACCTTTGTGCCTCTGTTATACACAAAAATAAAATATACCCTATATCATGAAAAAGACGATTCTCGCTCTGAGTCTCCTCGCTCCGGCTGCCGCCTTCTCGCTCGGCATGCCCGCTCCGGCCCTCTCCGCCGACGACCCTGAAATCATCGTGCCCGATTCCACAGGCTTCAAGTTCACCGACGTCACCCTCGTGAAGACCACTCCGGTGAAAGACCAGAACAAGTCGGGCACATGCTGGTGCTTCTCCGGCCTCTCGATGCTTGAGGAGGACATCCTCCGCAAGGGCGGCCCGGAAGTCGACCTCTCCGAGATGTGGGTGGTCAGAAACGCCTATATCGACAAGGCGAAGAAATATATCCGCACCGACGGCAACGTTAATTTCGCGCAGGGCGGCGGCTTCCCCGACGTGCTCTATGTGGCCGACACCTACGGCCTCATGCCCGAGGAGGCTTACCAGGGCCTCAACTACGGCGAGAAGAAACACAGCCACTACGAGATGGCCGACGCCCTCAAGGCTTACCTCGACGCCATCATGAAGAATCCCAACAAGAAGCTCTCCACCGCCTGGCTGCCCGGATACATCGGCATCCTCGACGCCTATCTCGGCAAGGCCCCCGAGACCTTCACCTACAACGGCAAGACCTACACTCCGCGCCAGTTTGCCGATGAGCTCGGCGTCAAGGAAGCCGACTTCATCGACGTCACGAGCTTCACCCACCATCCCTTCTACACCACATTCCCCCTCGAGATCGCCGACAACTGGCTCTGGGCGCCCAGCTACAATGTGCCTCTCGATGAGCTCAAGGCCATCGTAGACAACGCCCTCAACAACGGCTACAGCATCGGCTGGGGCGCCGACGTCAGCGAAGGCGGCTTCAAGTGGCGCCAGGGCTACGCCGTGCTTCCCGAGCCCAAGAGCGAGGCCGACATGGAGGGCACCGAGCTCTCCCGCTGGGTGCAGCTCTCCGACAAAGACCGCGAGAAGGCCACTTTCGACATCAAGGGCCCCGTAAAGGAGAAGACCGTCACTCAGCAGTCGCGTCAGGACGCCTTCGACAACAAGGAGACTACCGACGACCACGGCATGACCATCGTGGGCATAGCCACCGACCAGGAGGGCAACAAATATTATAAGGTGAAGAATTCCTGGGACACCAACCAGCTCTACGGCGGCTATTTCTACGTCTCCGAGCCCTACTTCCTCGAGAAGACCGTCTCCATCATGGTCAACAAGGGAGCCGTGCCCTCGAATATCGCTAAAAAGATGAATCTGTGAAAGAAGTAAGAGCGAAAAAGGCCCTCGGCCAGCACTTTCTCAACGACCCGGCGATAGCCGCCCGTATTGCGGCGGCTATCGCCGGGCCTTCCCTTCCCGAAGCCGCAAGGCGATGGAGCGACATCCCCATCCTCGAGGTGGGTCCCGGCATGGGCATCCTCTCCAGCTTCCTTCTCGACACAGGCAGGCCGGTGAAGGCCGTGGAGATCGACTCCGAGTCGGTGGATTACCTCCACCGCTGTCTCCCCGCTCTCGACGTGGTGAAGGGCGACTTCCTCGAGATGGACCTCTCCACGCTGTTTCCAGGCGAGTTCGCGCTCATCGGCAACTACCCCTACAACATATCCTCGCAGATCTTCTTCAAGGCGCTCGACTACCGCGAGCGCATTCCCGTAATCGCCGGCATGCTCCAGAAGGAGGTGGCCGAGAGGATATGCGCCGCTCCCGGAGGGAGAGTCAGAGGCATACTCAGCGTGCTGCTCCAGGCATGGTATGACTGTGAGTATCTCTTCGATGTCGCCGCCGGCAAGTTCACACCCCCGCCGAAGGTGACCAGCGGCGTGCTCCGCCTCACCCGCAACTCGCGCACGGAGCTCGGCTGCGACGAGCGCCTTTTCCGCACAGTGGTGAAGACGGCCTTCGGCCAGCGCCGCAAGACCATCCGCAACTCCCTCGCGTCATTCCAGCTCGACCCATCGAGACTCGCCGACCCTGAGATGCTCCAGCTGCGCCCCGAACGCCTTTCCGTCGGGCAGTTTATCGAGCTGACCAATGCCGTCGCGGCCTCGAAAGCATGATTTTATCCGGGTTATTGAAAATTTTTCAGCAATAGACTTGCATAAGTCGTAAACAATCGCTAACTTTGCAGTCGCAAACGCCTCCACGGAGCGTTTGGTAATTCTTCCAATCATATCTCAGGAGAGATGGGTGAGTGGCTGAAACCACCGGTTTGCTAAACCGACGTAGGGAGCAATCTCTACCACGAGTTCGAATCTCGTTCTCTCCGCCACATCTAAAGCCCGCTGATCGACAGCCGATCAGCGGGCTTTAGATGCTGTTTTAAATCACGGTTTTTTAAACAGCAACCACGGTTTCCGCAACCGTGGTTGCTGTTTTACAAGGTTGGCCTGTAGGGACGCTTTTCAAAGCCCGCCGAGTGAAGACCCTCAGGTCTTCCGGCTTGAATCAGGCTTGTTTCACTGCCTGCCGTCCGACAGGACGGTTCCTGACAATTGATCAAATGTTTGATTAATATTGACCATCCAACCGCGCTTTTTACCTTCGGGTCGAGTGATATAGCCTTTTTCGGCGAGGTTATCCACCTGTTTTTGGATAGCGGAGCGACTTATGCCGAGAGTTGTTGAAATTGTAGAGAGAGAGGCGTTAGGGTCAGATTGAAGGAGGCGGAGAATGCGAGCGGGAGTGGGTGTAGAGAATCGGACGATTTCACCCTCATACCACCACATAGTTTCTTTATCTCCTGACAAAAATTCAAGCATCGACGAAATGTCGGCTGTCAGGGTGGATTCCATATATTCCACGAATGGAGCTATGGACTTCAAAGACGCGTGTGCACCATCGGCCGGTATTGGACCGACTGCGGCATCCGCAAGTCCCAACGCGTTGAGATATGCTTTCTTATTCTTACTGCGGATAACCATCATTGGCCAGTTGTGACGGCGCAAGATGAAATTAACCATCAGTCGTGCTATACGACCGTTGCCATCCTCAAACGGGTGAATACGAATATAACGATAATGGAATAGTGCTGCAAGCTGAATAGGGGTAAGGGAGCCTTCCGCAACTGCATTATTATACCATTGCACTAAATCAGCCATTAAAGCAGGCGTTTCTTCAGGTGAGGCATATTCAAACCGCTCTCCTGTCGGGGTAATAACAGAATTAGGCCGTGTTTTGTATCGTCCGGCATGAACGGTGTAACTTGTGGGTTCACCACCGGGCAGCTGACGATAGACCTTATAATCTTCACGCAACATCACCTGATGGACCTGTCGAATAAATGTTTCAGTCAAGGGTTCATCTGTATCAGCTTCCCGCTCGACCATATTCAGGCAGATATTATGTGCTTTCATCTCCTCAAGGTCTTTCATCTTGGCAGAGCCTATTACTTCTCCGAGAAGAAGAAGCACCTCTGTTTGACCGTAAGTGAGAGTGTTGCCCTCGATGTGGTTACTGTTATAATTGAAGTCGAGCATAAACTTCCGCTTCAACCGTTTTTCGTCATCTGCCGAAAGGGGCTGAAGGTCTAACCACTGTCTGTAAAGTTTATCGAGTTGCGCCATATCTATTATTTAGCGCAAAGATACAAAATATACCACCGAAATGCAAATATACCACCTTAAAAGTGGTATAAATAGAACGGAATAGAAATATTCATACCACCAATACTGCAATGTACCACCTAAGAAGTGGTACATTATTTCAGCCCATACTTTTTCCTCTTTGCCCATAGAGCTCTTTCGGAGATACCGAGCAATTTGGCAGCTTGTATTATATTGCCGCCAGTATGGGCTATGGCGCCGGTGATTTTTGCTTTTTCGAAGCTGGTGTACACAAAATTATTATTTGGAATTTATTTTTCATGTTGCAAAGGTCTTTAAGAAGATTCTATGAAGTATCTAAGGAAATACTTCAAGATCGTTTACGTGGAAGATAGAGCAGTCACGTATCTTGCGGCACTATCTGGAGAGGAGTTCCTCCATCCGCCATATAATGAGTAGCCATATCTTAGATGTAAATCTCAGCCGACTGTTATTATCGGCTGACCGAAAAACGAGGAGAGCATAGCGAGAGTGGAGAGGGTGAAATTATGCTGTCCACTCAGCCACTTGGTGATTTCGCATGGGCGCTTGCCAAGCGAACGGGCAAATTCGGCTTTTGACAGCCCTTTTTGGGTCATGAGGTCATAAATCCTGTTGGACACAGCCATTTCCATGTCCACCTCCTTGTTGATATGATCCGGTATAGAAGATACTATACGATTGTATTCGTCAAAGGCTGTCTTCATATATCAAACGTTTTATCGGTTTCAATTTCATTCTCGGAAATGCTGATGGTTCCGTCCTTCACTCCGTCTTTGATAAGTTTATCAAAGTTTTGTAAGGTGACCACATATCCGCGCAGTTCGTCATCTTCATCATAGGTGCGCGTTTTCTTGACTCCTCCACTCCCAAGTATAAAGATGCGGTTCACGGCGTCAGCAGAGCAGGAGCAGTATCAACGAGGCCACTCCCAGCAGCAGCCCTGCCACGGCAATCGGCATTATGAACTTCCTCATAGACTTCCTCTGCGACTCCGTGAGGGTCCGGCTTCCGTTGCGTCTGGACCAGGTGATGGCCAATATAAGCCTCACCGCCGCAGCCAGTAGCAGCAGTCCGAGGCTGACGTCGAGAAAGAGACTCCCTAATCTATATAGCATAGCATGTTCTTTACAATAAAAACACCATTATGTTCATAATGTTCGGACTTGGAGCCATGCCAACTTTCCTGTTTTTAGATTTGTTTTGCAACTAAAATTTGGTTACTTTTGTGCCAGGATTATTGATAAATGGGTACAAAAGTTCCTGACAACAAGGGCAAGACATCCGGTTCTCGCGTCGTTTTCAAGGAAGAAGGCATCGAACCACATAAAAGTTATTCTGGCTCATTGAATGTGCGCCTCACTCCCGACATTCACACCCGCGTGGCATATCTCGCCAAGAAGACCGGAGTTTCAATCAACTCGTTTATCCGTACAGCCGTCGAAAAGCAGATTGCAGGCATGCTTTGATAGTATGACGTGAGGGAACTGCCCACTCCGCGTCTGTCGCCGGAACGCGAGGCAGAGACTTTCCGAAAAAACTTACGGTCCCCGGCTATTTTCAGCCTAGGGACCGTTTCTTTATATGTTATCCGAAATCGGATATATGCGGTGTCCTTCTATCAGATCCTGACTTTGCGGACAACCCGACTTTCACCATCGATGACGCTCACCACATAAATGCCGCTTTCAAGCGATGTGACATCAGCTGAGATTCCGCTCACTCGGCAGACTGACATTCCGTCAGCCGAATAAACCTCGATCATCGGATTCTCGCAGCCGCTTACCGTAATCTTCCCATCGCTTAGCGCCACGCTGACTGCGTTGCCGACAATCTCACCCACGCCCACGTTCTCCTCAATCCAGAATGCCGGCGACAGGGTCTGCTCCTGATAGTTGCCGGAGGCGTCCGTAAGCTTTATGCGGACGTCAAACCATCCGTTTTCCGAGGCCATGTCTACATCTGCCAGTGAGCCACGATAATAGGTGCCGAAGCCCGGCATGAAATCTCTCTCCGGAATATTCTCGACCTCCAGTGGCGCGAAATTCTCTGTGCCGTAAGGCGCATACTCCACCGATACCTCCACAGCCGGAGTCTCTGTATACCAGCTGCTATATGGCGAATACTCTTCACAATATGTGAAATCACCGCCATAAAATTCCATTACTCCTTCCTCACCCTTCGCGTAGCGATCGATGAAATTTCCATCGGTGTCTGTAAAGCGAACTATCTGCAGCGTCGGTGGCTGCCAGTCATCACGAGCCATGTCAAACTCAATCCTGGAGACATTCTTTCCGGGTTTGTCATCAATAATGACATTAGGATTCGTAAACTCAAAGTTTATTTTTCCCTCGGCCGGCAACTGGCCATATTGGAGATTCTCCAGCACCTCTTCCGAAGGCGCCTCATCGTTGACAGAAACAATAGCCGTCGTCGCAAGGTTGTCGATTACCCGGCGTTCACCCAGACGTCCGATGTATGAGGATGAGAAGGATGCTCCCCATCTCGCATTTACTGTAGTGAATACCTGAGTGGGACAGCCGTAGTTCCATATATGCGGCTTCTCGATGTCGAAGGAAAGCCAGGGGTTCTTTATACCCTTGATATAAGCGTTCCTTCCCTTCGGCAGCATGAGATACGGACTGTAATCATCGGTATTATTTTTTGCAACAGCATTAGGAGTGGCAGATTCCGTGTCTATAGGAAGACAGGTATTGCGATAGTCCCGGTCTTCTACAACTGCTGGGACGGGCATTACCTGATATTTATCGATGTTCGCCGGATCCTGACAGACATATATCCATCTATGTGTATAGTCGATGCCTGGGCAACTCTCGCCTGATGCGCCTGTCAGACAGCCATCCTCTATTATAT
>CECF01053902.1_pt1 | contig 18479 bp, 16 predicted proteins | sample 554751 | NCBI WGS metagenome assembly CECF01 (sample SAMEA3182099, study PRJEB8094) | gut metagenome | biome: human; feature: gut; material: Stool; isolation source: human stools | place: Canada | collected 2012-06-12 | reverse complement strand
ATTTTAACCAACCAAAAAAATGAAAAAATTAGTTTTGTCACTCGCTGTTCTCTTCAGCGTAGCTATGGTAAGCTGCAGCGGCAACAAGAATGCTGAGCAGGCTGTTGATTCCGATTCTATCATGATGGCAGAAGAGGTTATCACCGATACAGTAGCCGTTGAGGCCGTTAACGACTCCACAGCTGACGTAACCGTTGCTGGCGACACAACAGTCGTTGCCGGTGAGGTTCCCGCCGAGCCTGCTAAATAAGCAGACCCACCAACGAACAGCAGGATCAAAAATCCAAGCTATCAAGCCGACGTCTTTCACTCCGAAAGCCGTCGGCTTCCTTTTAGGTATATATCCCATAGTCTCATACACACTTTCATCAGATTATGAAATATGAAGTTCCGGAGGGGCTGCTCCATTGGGCCGACGAGATCGATCTCGCAGTCACCATCTGCGACGCAGACTGCCGCATCCTCTACATGAACGACCGCTCGCGCGCCACTTTCGCGCGCCACGGCGACATCATCGGCCACGACCTTCTCCAGTATCATCCGGCCCACGCCCGCGAGAAAATACTGCGTATGCTCGCCGAGGGCACCGACAACGCCTACACCATCACCAAGGGGGGCATGAAGAAGCTCATCTTCCAGACTCCCTGGCGCCGTGACGGCGTCGTGGCAGGCCTTGTGGAGCTCTCGATGGTGCTCCCGGAGAATATGCCTCATTTCGACCGCGATGCCAGGTGAGATGATTTTGCCATATAGGAATTTGTTGTTATCTTTGCAGTTGATTTAGGCGCCCGGCATCGTCACGCCCGGCGCAGGACCCATACCCGAATCTATGAATAAGAATCAGAAAATCATCGTATATGGCGGAGCCGGTGTGCTCGTAGCCCTTATCGCCTTGATTGTCGTCTTGATAATCAGCAATTCAGCGCGCACCGCGCAGGTCAACGACGCCCGTGCCCAGGCCGACAGCCTTCTGCTGGCCAACGACCGTCTGCTGCTCACCAACGAGTTCAACCAGCTCAACGCCGACTTCTCACAGTATGAAGACCAGCAGGTGTATCTGAAAAACGACTCCCTCGTGCAGCAGTACAACGAGGCCCGCCTCAAGGTGGAGGGACTTCTTCAGGAGCTCTCGGCCGAGAAACGCAGCAACGACGCCAACCGCGCGAAGATCAAGAAGCTTGAAGGGGAGATCGCCACCCTCAAGGGCATCGTGAAGCATTATCTCGAGGAGATCAAGCGTCTCGGCGAGGAGAACGAGGGGCTCAAGCAGGAGATCCAGCAGGTGACCCAGCGCAACGAGCAGCTCGCGACCCAGGTGACCGTGGCGACCCGCAACAACGAGGAGCTCACCCAGACCGTCAAGCTCGCCAGGAAGCTCAACATCACGGGCCTCTCCTTCCATGCCTACAACAAGAAGGGAAAGGTGGAGAAAAACATCACCAAGGCCCGCCAGCTCGGCGTCAGCTTCATCGTGAGCCCCAACAACACCACCTCGCCCGGCATGAAGGACTTCCACATCCGCATCCTTTCGCCGGAGGGGTCGCTGCTCGGCAACGGCGGCACTTTCAAGCTCGACGGCCAGAGCGTGCAGTCGACGGCCCACCGCACTGTGGAATATGCCAACGACGAGATCAGCGTCAGCGTCTACTGGGACGTCAATACCACGCTGACCCCCGGCGACTACACCGTTGAGGTGTTCTGCGACGGCTACCGTCTCGCCTCACGCCACTTCACCATGAAGAAATAATCCCGTAAGCCATCCTCCGCTCGGGCTTCCCGGGTAAATATAATCCGCCCCATGCGATGAGTCGCATGGGGCGGATTATATTTACCCGGATTGGCTCAGAAGCAGGAGGAGCCGTCGAAGCAGTGGGTGCAGATCTTGCACTTCGGCAGCCCGATGGCCTTCACCAGGATCTCGAGGGTGTTGAAGCGCAGCGACGACAGTCCGAAACGCTTGCGGATCTCCTCCACCAGCCGCTCGTATTCCGGCGAGCCCGTGGTGGCGTATTTCTCCAGATTCCTGTCGGGCGAGCCCTCGAAATCCTTTATGATGCGTCGGGTGATGAGCTCGAGGTCGCTCTTCGACGCCGAGAAATTGACAAACGGGCAGCTGTAGATCAGCGGGGGGCAGGCGATGCGGATGTGCACCTCCCTGGCGCCGTCTTCATAGAGCACCTTGACGTTGTCGCGAAGCTGTGTGCCGCGCACTATGGAGTCGTCGCAGAGCAGCGCGCGGCTGCCGCGGAGCACGTCGCGGTTGGGAATCAGCTTCATCTTCGCCACCAGATCGCGGAGCTCCTGGCGGGGAGGCGTGAAGCTGCGGGGCCAGGTGGGGGTGTATTTGGAGATGGCACGCCTGTAGGGGATTCCTTTGCCCTGCGAATAGCCGATGGCCATGCCTATGCCCGAGTCGGGGATGCCGCAGGCATAGTCCACCTCCGAATCGTCGGTGAGACCCATCTCGTAGCCACACTGGTTGCGCATCTCCTCCACGTTTCTTCCCTCGTAGCAGGAAGTGGGGAAGCCGTAGTAGACCCAGAGGAAGGCGCAGACCTGCATCTTCTTCTCCGGCTCGCGTATCTGCTCCATGCCTTCGGGGCGTATCCTCACGATCTCCCCTGGCCCGAGATATTTCTTCACCTCGTAGTCGAGATTGGGGAAGGCCGTCGACTCTGTGGTGGCCGCCCAGGCACCCTCTTTGGCGCCTAAGACGATCGGGGTGCGCCCCCATTTGTCGCGTGCCGCTATGATGCCGTCGTCGGTGAGGATGAGCATCGAGCAGGAGCCCTTGATTCTGTTGTAGACGTTCTCTATGCCCTCCTTGAAGTTTCTTCCCTGGATGATCAGCAGCGCTATCAGCTCCGTCTGGTTGGTCTGTCCGGAACTGAGCTCCGCGAAGTGCATGTTGTGGCTGAGGAGCTCGCTCTCCAGCTCGTCCATATTGTTGATCTTGGCCACGGTCACGATGGCGAAGCGCCCGAGGTGGCTGTTGATGATGATGGGTTGCGCGTCGGTGTCGGAGATGACGCCGATGCCCGAGTCGCCCTTGAATTTGTCGAGGTCGCCCTCGAACTTAGTGCGGAAATAAGAGCTTTCCAGATTATGGATGGAGCGCTGAAACTGCCCTGTCTCCGCGTCGTAGGTGGCCATGCCGCCACGGCGTGTGCCGAGATGGGAATTGTAGTCAGTGCCGTAGAATAGGTCGGCCACACAGCTCTTTCTTGCAGCCACTCCAAAAAAACCGCCCATGATTGTCAGATTGGTAAATTAATAATGGTAAAATCAGAAAATCGTCATAGCGTGTCTGCCACGCTTTCAGTCCGCGTCGGGAATGTAGGTCTCGTCGCGCATGTGGAGATATTCCTCCCAACCTTCGTCTTCCTCGGCCTCCACCACGAGGGGCATCGTGTCGAGGGGCTCCAGGGCCTTGTTGAAGACGATGGAGAATATTTTCAGGTTCTTGCAGTAAAGCACCCAGTCGCGCCGGCCGTCGCCGGTGTAGATGCCGGTCATCACCGCCACCTTGTCCTTGCGGAAGGCCGCCAGCAGGGCGTCGGTGGCCTCCTCCATGAGGCGCGAGTCGATTTCGTCGGGGAGCCCGTCGGGCAGCGGGGTGTAGTTCCATATCACGTTGATGCGGTAGCGGTATTTCCCGCTGAGGCGCTCCCTGTCGACGCCGTCGCGGCCCGTCACGATTACTGTGCGGCCCGACTCGCTCTCCGCCGGATATGTCCACCAAACGTCGGCCATCGTCACTTCGCTTTAGGGTTTCTCACCGTCACCTGCGTGGCGCCGAAGCCGTACTCGCGGAAAGAGGCGTCCTGCACAGTCGATTCCGGATACTCGCGCCCGAGCAGCTTGAGCACCTCCTTGCGGAGCACACCCTCCCCCTTGCCGTGGATAAACACTATCTTCCGGCCGGGCTGCGAGGCATACCTGCGCATCGTCTTCCTCACGGTGTCGAGCTGCATGGTGAGCATGTCGACGGGCTGCATCCCGGCCAGCGTGTCGGTGAGCTCGCCGATGTGGAGGTCGACCTCCACCACCTCCTCGGACGCCTTGCGCGCGGCCTCCCGGCGCCCTGCCGCGAAGCCCTTTCGGGACTCGGTGTCCTTCTTCGGGGCCGACTGTCTCAGCGACTCGTCGTAGATCTCGCGCAGCGCCTCAAGGGCCGGCTCCCGGCCATTGGCTGCCACGTCGTCGGTGATCACGGGAATCTCCAGCACCGGCGTGTCGAAATAGACACCCGGACGGAAGCAGTGGAGCTTGTGAAACTTCGTCAGGTCCAGACGCTTCGTCATCCAGATAGGGCACTTGATCTCAAACGGCCTGTCGCGTTTCCAGGCCACGGCCTGAATGGCCACCCGCTCGATGGTGCCGAGCGTCTCGTGGGTGAAGCTTGCCACATCCATCAGCTCGTTGGGCTCCACCGTGGAGGCATAGACCACGCTCCAGGCGCGCTCCTGATCGGCGCGGCGCAGCAGCGTGAAGGCCAGCGTGTAGTTGGAGTCGTTGACGAGCACGGCGTTAAACTGCGATTTGTCGAGCCTCCTGAGGTCGGTGGGCTCGAAGGCGAGCGTCACGCTGAGGCGGTCGCCGTGCTGTGTCTCCGGTGCGGGGGCCGGTGCGGCCGGCTCCGGTTCGGGCTCCTTCACTATCTCTTTCGAGGGGGCGGGGGCGCGTCCGGCGTCGTAGGCCGACTGGTCAAACATCTTCGCTCCCGGCGCCTTCGGCTCATGCCCGGCGGGAAGCACCACCACAAGGTCTTTGATGAGCATCGGCGTCTCAAACCCGTTGTCATCGACGTAGGCTATCTTGCCTTCGATTTTTGTCACTACGCCTCCCCCCACATCATTGAGGAAGCGCACTGTGTCTCCTGGTTTCATATATCTGTTCGGTCATTGTGGTCGTTGGCGGCGGCATCCTCGCCGGGTGCCTCCGGGTCGCGGGGCTCGGCCTCGTAGGCGTCGACGATGCGCTGCACGAGCGGATGGCGCACTATGTCTTTCTTCACGTATTCGATCACCCCGATTCCGGGCACCCGCCGCAGCAGCCCCAGAGCGTGGAGCAGTCCGCTGCGCACGGCCCGCGGCAGGTCGATCTGCGTGGCGTCGCCGGTCACTATCATCTTGGAGTTGACGCCGAGACGCGTCAGGAACATCTTCATCTGGGGGATAGTGGTGTTCTGGGCCTCGTCGAGGATGATCACGGCATCGTTGAGGGTGCGGCCGCGCATGAAGGCGAGCGGCGCGATCTGGATGGTGTCGCTCTCCATATATTCCTTGAGCTTCACCTGCGGCAGCATGTCTTCGAGCGCGTCGTAGAGCGGACGCAGGTAGGGGTCGATCTTGTCTTTCATGTCGCCTGGCAGGAAGCCGAGCTTCTCGCCGGCCTCCACGGCCGGGCGCGACAGGATGATGCGCTTGCAGGCCTTGTTTTTCAGGGCCGCCACGGCAAGGGCTATGGCGATATATGTCTTTCCGGTGCCGGCCGGGCCGAGCGCGAATGTGAGGTCGTTTTCGGCGAAGCTCCTCACCATCTTCGCCTGATTGGCGTTGCGCGGTGCGATCGGGCGTCCCGTCTGCCCGAAGATGATCACCCCGTCGGAGTTGACGGCCTTAGGAGGCTCGCCCTTCACGATGTCGATGATCACGTCTTCGCTGAGTTTGTTGTAGGTGGCCGCGTAGCGCTCGATCTCCTTGACCTTGCGCTCGAACTCGGCCGTCTCGTTGTCTTCGCCTATCACCTTTATCACGTTGCCCCTTGCCGCCATGCGCAGCTTGGGAAAGAGATTGCGGATAAGGCTGATGTTCGTATTGTTGACTCCATAAAACGTCTGGGGGTCAACGCCGTCGATTATTACTATTCTTTCTATCATTGGCTGTTGAGTGAATGGATGGTTACCCCACCGAGCCCTCCAGCGTCACCTGAAGCAGCTTCTGGGCCTCGACGGCAAACTCCATGGGGAGCTTGTTCATCACCTCCTTGGCGTAGCCGTTGACGATGAGGGCCACGGCCTCCTCGGCCGGGATGCCGCGCTGGCGGCAGTAGAACAGCTGCATCTCGTTGATTTTCGATGTGGTGGCCTCATGCTCGAGAGTGGACGTGGAGTTCTGCACGTCGATGTAGGGGAACGTGTGGGCGCCGCAGCGGTCGCCCATCAGCAGGGAGTCACACTGGGTGAAGTTGCGGCACCCTGTGGCGTCGCGCGCCACCCTCACCAGACCGCGGTAGGAATTCTCCGACTGCCCGGCGGAGATGCCTTTGCTCACTATGGTGCTGCGGCTGTTTTTCCCGAGGTGTATCATCTTCGTGCCAGTGTCGGCCTGCTGATAGTTGTTGGTCACTGCCACCGAGTAGAACTCACCCACGCTCTCGTCGCCCTTGAGCACGCATGAGGGATATTTCCAGGTGATGGCCGAGCCGGTCTCCACCTGGGTCCACGATATCTTTGAGCGGTGGCCGCGGCAGAGGCCGCGTTTGGTCACGAAGTTGTAGATGCCCCCCTTGCCCTCCCTGTCGCCGGCATACCAGTTCTGTACGGTGCTGTATTTCACCTCGGCGCGGTCTTCGGCTATGATTTCCACGATGGCGGCGTGAAGCTGGTTCTCGTCGCGCATCGGCGCCGTGCACCCCTCCAGATAGCTTACGAAGGCGTCGTCGTCGGCCACTATCAGCGTGCGCTCGAACTGCCCCGTGCCGGAGGCGTTGATGCGGAAATACGTGCTGAGCTCCATCGGACACCTGACACCCTTGGGGATATATACAAACGAGCCGTCGGAGAAGACCGCGCTGTTGAGCGCCGCGAAGAAATTGTCGCGGTAGCCCACCACCGTGCCGAGGTATTTCCTCACCAGGTCGGGATAATCCTTCACCGCCTCCGAGAAGGAGCAGAAGATCACTCCCAGCTCGGCGAGCTTCTCGCGGTGGGTGGTCTTGACGCTGACGGAGTCCATCACGGCATCGACGGCCACGCCGGCAAGCTGCTTTTGCTCCTCCAGCGATATTCCCAGCTTGTTGAAGGTCTTCACCAGCTCCGGGTCAACCTCGTCGAGGCTGTTTTTCAGCTCCTTCTTCCTGGGGGCCGCGTAGTAACTGATGGCCTGGAAGTCTATGTCGGGAATGCGCAGGTGAGCCCAGCGCGGCATGGGGAGCGTCAGCCAGTAGCGGTAGGCCTTGAGGCGGAATTCGAGAAGCCATTCCGGCTCCCCTTTGGTGCGTGATATCAGGCGTATCACGTCCTCATTAAGCCCCGGCGGCACTATGTCGGTCTCTATGTCGCTGGTAAACCCGTATTTATACTCCGAGGATGTGGCTTCCTCTATCGTCTTGCTGCTCTTGTCTCTGCCGTTTTCAATTTCCATTTTCCATGTGGATGTGGTTGATTATGCAAAATTACTTATTTTGCCGCTAACCACAAAATCTCACAAAAATAACGGATAAGGACGCCCTCTTGTTTTGTGGCTTAACCGGCTTCACTCCCTCCGTCTTCTCGCAGGAAGAGGCTGCGCGGGGGCGTCTTGCCCTCTGAAAGATTATTTTTCTGTGCGGCTACTTATATCATTATGACAATGGAATTATATCCCGGCATATGGCTTTCTTATGGAATATTTTTCTTATGATGCATTTAATATTGGAATTTATTTTGCTTTTCCTTAATTTTGCAGCGTGTAAATGCAGCCGACGCCATCGTGGCGCCTGTTTTACGCGTACAAGGCTTTATTAACCATTATTTACCGATATCACCCCGCTTGTGAAAGCGTAGGATTGCGAAATGCTTTATGTTGATAATAAGCTGAATGATGTTAATAGTTATTTGATCAATATCATTGTAAAGAATTAATGAGCGTGAGTGAAGGCGTGTCGGTGAGACAAGCCTTCTTCCTTTTTTACTGTTTCATATATTTTTTGTAATTTTGAAGCCTGTATTATGATCAGCACATCGTCTATAACCGCTTTGACGCGCACCCTCACGCGCTTCGGCTCGTGGGCCACGCTGATATGTGCCCTGGTGGTCTACTGGCTCACCATGGAGCGCGGCGCGTCATATTGGGACTGTCCGGAATACGTGGTCACCGCCGCCTCGCTCCAGATCGGCCATCCTCCCGGCAATCCGTTCTGGTCGCTGGCCATGCGGGTCGCCACCATGTTTGCCCCCCCCGGAAGGGAGGCCCTGCTGATCAATGCCGCCAGCGGACTGATGACGGCCCTCGCCGTCATGCTCCTGTTCCGGATGATATTCTATGCGGCGAGACAGCTGCCCGGCGTGGCCGCATCGCGCCGGCGCGTGATGCTGGGGGCCCTGGGCGCCTTCGGTGGCGCGATGTCGTTTGCCTGGTGCGACTCCGTGTGGTTTTCGGCTGTGGAGGCCGAGGTCTATGCCATGTCGCTGCTCCTCACGGCGCTGTGCGTCTGGCTTATGATCCGATGGAGGGATGCCTCTCCCGGACCTGCGCGAAGCCGGCTGCTGATCCTTATCGCCTATCTCACGGGGCTCTCCATCGGTGTCCATCTGCTCAACCTTCTGGTCATCCCGGCCCTGGCGCTCATATATGTCTATACCCGGCGGGGCGACCGACGGTCGCCCCGGGGCGTCGTCATGGCCCTGGCGGTGGCGTTCATTGCCATCGCCCTGATCCTTGGCCTGGTGATGCCGGGCCTCTTCCGTCTCGCGGGGGCTATGGAGCTGTTGTGTGTCAACATCCTCGGGCTGCCCTATTATTCCGGAGTCGTGGCTTTCTGCCTGCTGCTCATGGCGCTCTTCATCCTGCTGCAATGGCTCGCATCCCTTCGGGGATGCCGGCGCCTCTACATGGCGCTGTGGATGGCAGGCATGATGACTCTCGGCATCGGCGTCTACGGAGTGACGCTGATTCGAGCGGCGGCCTCACCTCCGATGAACGAGGGAGACCCCTCCGACATCTTCAGCCTCGCCGCATACGTGGCGCGCGAGCAATACGGCTCTAAGCCGATACTGCGTGGACCCACACCCTTCAGCGAGCCGCTGCGCGAGGAGCGGCTCCTCTCGGGCGACACGACCGCCGACTACACGCGATACGCCCTTGAGAAGCGGCATCCACGCATGGTGCGCGCTTTGCCGGGCGCGAAGATCGCGCCGCGCACCACATTCCTTACCGCCGCCGACTCCGCCGCCAACGCCTCGGTCATCTCCCGGGGTCACGGTTATGTGGTGGCCGACTATGATTTCTCCTACCGCTATGCCCCGGAGACCGAGATGTGGCTGCCGCGCATCACTTCGTCGAAACCCGCACATCTGGAGGCCTACGAGGCGTGGGCAGGAATGACCCGTGACAATATGGAGGAGGTGGAGGCCTCGTTTGCCGTCGACAGCGCCGGCAATGTCGTGGGGCGTCTTGCCCGAGGGGGCGGGAGGGAAAAAGTGGCCTCGCACCGTCCCACATATCTCCAGAACTTCCGCTACCTTTTATCATATCAGCTCGGATATATGTATTTCCGCTATCTGATGTGGAACTTCGCCGGGCGCCAGAACGACCTCCCCTCCACAGGAGAGATCGACCACGGCAATTTCATGACCGGCATCCCTGCCGTTGACAATGCGATGCTCGGCGCGGAGGATGCCCTGCCTCCCGAGATGGGACGCGACAATGCCGGGCGCAATGTCTATTTCCTCATCCCTTTCCTCCTTGGAGTGTGTGGCGCTGTGGCGCTGTGCGTGTCGGGGCGTGCCGGGCGACGTGTATGCATGGTGGTGCTCACGCTGTTCATACTCACCGGACCGGCTATCGCTTTTTATGTCAACCAGACTCCCGGCGAGCCACGCGAGAGGGATTATTCCTTTCTCGGCTCCTACATGGCATTCTGCATCTGGGTGGCGTTCGGCATATACTTCTTTTCGCTCGGGGTGGCGCGTCTATGCCGGCGATATGTCAGGATGTCGTCGGGAAATGCCGTCCGTGTGGCCATGTCGCTGGGAGCTGTGCTTGCGTGTGGCGTCCCGGCCATGATGCTCGCCGTGAATCTTGACGACCACGACCGCTCCGGACGATGCGCCGTGGAGGATTTCTCTTCCAATCTCCTCAACTCACTCCCTCATGGCGCCATACTCTTTGTCGACGGCGACAACCATACTTTCCCCATATGGTATGCCCACGAGACCCTCGGGGTCCGCCCCGATGTCACGGTGGTGAATATCAGCTATCTGGCCCTCCCGGCCTACCGCATATCCCTGATGCGGCCTCAGAGTGGAGCGCCGGGTCTTGAATCGATGGCCACGCCGGGGCGGATAGCCTACGGCGCCTATCAGCTTGTCCCGGCATCGTATGCCTCCGGTGGCGACACCCTCATGCTTGCCGACGCCTTGCGCGAGCTTTTCGCCGACACTGTCGCCTCTCCCCGTCTGCGCCGCAGCGTGGCGTTACTTCCGGTCGGCGATTCAACAGCCGCGGTCTCGCCGGCGCAGGCGATAGCCGACGGCGGGAGCCGACGGCTGCAATGGCAGCAGCTCGCCATCATCGACATAGTGGGGGCCAATGCCGCGGGCCGGCGCCGTCCCGTGGTGTTCGACTCCTCTGTGAGGCGACGTTTCTACGGCTGGATGGAGGCTGCCCTGAGGCCGACGCTTTTCGGCAGGGTCTACCTCCCCGGGGGCGACACCGCAGCGATGTGCGACCTCGACGTCAGGAGTGCGCTCGCGCTGCGCGGTGGCGGCTTCTCGAGGAATGCCGGCCGCGACGTGCCGTATCTCGACCCCACGACCGCCACCCAGCTGCGCTGCCAGCGCTCGGCGATGATACGCCAGGCGCGCCGCATGCTCGCCGTCGGCGACGCCGGAGGCGCGCTCCGTGTGGCTCTGGCAGTCGACTCCGTATTCCCGGCCTCGGCTATTCCCTACATGTATTCCCCTGCAGGCGACTCCCTCTATTACGAGGGGCATGAATACATATCGCTGCTGCGCGACCTCGCTGACGCCACCGGCTTCCGTCAGGCAGCCCTGAAGGCAGATACACTGCAGACCACTCTCCGGAGGCGTCTTGACGCCTACCGCACATACTACAACTCACTTCCTCCCGGCCGGCGCCATGCCCTCTCCTATGAGACCCTGCGCATGCTGCGCCACCCACAACCCAAAAGCAAATGACACCCGACATACCTCCAATCTTCCTCATCGGCTACATGGGGTGCGGCAAGACCACTTTCGGACGCGCCCTCGCCAAGGCCACCGGCCGCGACTTCATCGACCTTGATTTCTATATCAGCCAGCGTTTCCGGGCAAGCATCCCCGAGATTTTCGCCGACCACGGCGAGAGCGGTTTCCGCCGCATGGAGAGCGCCATGCTCCGCGAGGTCGGGGAATTTCCGGACGTGGTGGTAGCCTGCGGCGGCGGCACTCCCTGCTTCGGCTCCAACATCGACTATATGCTCGGTCGCGGCCCTGTGGTGTGGCTTCAGGCTTCGCGCCGGAGACTCCTCGAGAGGCTGCTGCGCGGACGCCAGCGCAGGCCGCTCCTCGCCGGCAAGACCGACGGGGAGGTGGCTGCCGTCATCGACGAGGGACTCCGCGCCAGAGAGCCCTTCTACAGCCGCGCCTCCATCACCTTCAACGGCGACCGTCTGGAAAACCGAAATCAGATTTCCGCCTCCATTGATGATTTTTTGAGGGAATTCCAAGATTTATTTGCATAGTATCGGGCTATTTGCTACTTTTGGGAATTAATAACCGGGCAGCATACACTCTGGCCGCCACTATAAATCTATTACATCATGACACAGAAGAATAATTCGTGCGACAGCGCTACGCTCGAGGAGCCGAAGCCTGTGGAGGGTGGAGCCCGCAGGCCAAGGATCGGCATCGCGGGCAATAATCCCGACTCCGACGAGACGCGCATGCTGCTCACTCCCGAAGGATGCGGCATGCTTTGCAGCGGCGGTTTCGATATATGCATCGAGAGCGGCGCGGCCATTGACATATCGTTCACCGACGCCGACTACACCGGCTTCGGAGTATCCGTGGTGAGCCGCGAGGAGGTGCTCCGTTCTGACATCGTGCTGTCGTTCAGACCTCTCCCCGCCAAGGACATAGCACGCATGAATCCCGGAGGCGTGATGCTCTGCATGATGGACACCTCCCTTTTCGAGCCCGAGGTGATCAAGGCCCTGCAGACCCACAGGATCACTGCCGGATGCTTCGACAACATGTACAGCTACAACGACGAGCCCGTATTCGCCAATATCCTCGACGAGATCGACGGACGCGGCGCGATCATGTATGCCCAGGAGGCCCTTTCCTATTCCGGAGGGGGTAAAGGCGTACTGATGGCCGGCGTGGCGGGCATCAATCCCTGCGAGGTGCTCATCATCGGCGACGGCAGCGATGTCTGCGCCGCAGCCAAGGCTGCCATGGCCGTCGGTGCTTCCGTCACGCTCATGAACAACGACATCTCCGCCCTCCAGGTGGCCAAACAGTATTGCGGCGACCAGCTCAATTGCGTGGCCATACATCCCAAGGTGCTTTATAACAAGGTGAAGACTGCCGATGTCATACTTCTCGGCACCTGCACCCGCACTTTCGAGTTCCCCAAGAACCTCTCGCCGGCGCTCAAGGACAACGTATATATCCTGAGCTTCGAGGAGACCCACCCCTCCATCTCCGTGCCACGCACGGTGGCCATGGCCTTGAGCAATGTGCTCGTCAATTTCTTCAACGAGCTTCTGATCAAGGGGGGATTCAAGGAGATGGTGGCGTCCACCCAGGGTGTGCAGTGTGGCGTCGTGACCTACGGGGGCACTCTCGTCGACAAGCTTGTGGGTGCCTATCTCGGCATGCCGAGTGTGGACATCAGCGTGTTGCTTGCCACTAACTGAGCCGCCTTTACACCTGAATCCGCTTCCGAGGCATGCGACACCGTAAGGCCCTGATACATCTCGTGTCGTCCAACCGATGGACCGGCAAGGAGCGCTACGCTCTCGACATATGCCGCCATTTCATCGGCGAGGGGTGGAAGGTCTATGCCGTGACGCGCGACGCCCGTGGCGTCGACCCTCTTTTCAGCGAGCACGGCGTCACCCTGCTGCATGCCCCTCTGCGCGGCGTCTTCGACCCCTCAAGCGCCCTCTCCATAGCCTCGCTGCTCAGGCAGTGTCCGGAGGGAGACACCATTGTCCACGTCCACCATTACCGCGACGCCTTCACCGCCCTGCTGGCCCGCAAGATAGCCCGACGCCCCGACGTCAGGGTGGTCTCTACGCGCCATAACGCGCGCAGGGCCCTCAACTCGTGGCTGCTGCGCCGCATCTACCGCAATCTCGACGCCCAGGTCTTCCTCTCGCGCCTCGCCTATTCACGCTTCATCTCCACATGGCATTCACGCCGGCTCCCCTTCGATGAGGAGCGAACGGTGATTCTCGCCAACAGCCTCCTTGTGGAGCGCGCCGACATCCTCCCGGAGCCTCCCCGCGGCATCGTCACCGCGATGTTTCACGGAGCTCTGGAGCCGGGGAAGGGGCTCGAGACCCTCATCGACGCCATGTCGATACTCAAGGATGACAGGATACGTCTGAAGATTGTGGGTGGCGGCAGGCCCGACTATTCCGACGCGCTGCGGCGACGCGCCCAGGCACGCGGCGTAATGCATAAGATCGACTGGCACCGCCACACCGACCAGCCTATGGAGCTGATGGGAGCCTGCCATTTCGGAGTGCTCCCCACCGTGAGGGAGGAGGCTTTCGGGCTCGCCAACATAGAATATATGGCTTGCGGGCGGCCGCAGGTCACTACCTCCAGCGGCGCTCAGCTCGAATATCTCACCGACGGGCGCGAGGCGTTTATCGTGCCTCCCCTTAATGCCGCGGCTCTCGCCGACGCCATGCGTCATCTCGCGCTCGATTCCGCCCTCCGCGCCCGCATGGGAGCCGCCGCCGCGCAACGTTTCAATTCCACCCTCGCCTGGCCGCTCTTCATCTCCAGGCTACGGAAGGTGTATCTCGGTAAATAATCTCCCGCTATGGCCGACAATTATCTTGAACGCAAAATGGACGATCTCCGCGGCGGCCGCCTTTCGGCCCGTCCTCTGGCGACGTCCTCTCCACGCAAGGGGATGTTTTCAGTGCCGTTCCCTCCCAGACGCGTGGCCGTAGCCGGCATCGACGACACAGGACTCGCTGTTGCCCGTTCATTTCTCAAGGCCGGATGCCGTGTGGCCCTCTTTTTCGATGACGCTGAGGAGGGGATGCGTCTGGCCCACGACGAGGGATTCCGCTTCCATCGCGTTGATGTCTCCGACCCTTCCTCTGTCGAGACGGCGTTCCTCTCTCTGGCCGATGCATGGCGGGATGTCGACATCGTTGTCGATAATACCTCCGGGTGTTCCGTGGCCACGTTGATCAGGCGTCTGTGGACCCGGCGGCGGTGCCGCCTTCCCGATGCCTCCGGCTACATGTCGCGCATGATGATGATATCCCGGAGGAAAACGAGTTGCCCTTCCGACGCACCGGCTTTTCCTGACGACCCGGAGGAGGGGAGCGGCATAGCCTCGCAGCGCGTCTTCATCGATGGGATGTGTCCTGACGGCATCTCCGGCATTGTGGGAAGACTATGTCTCTTCCTCGCTCTGCCGGGTAACGAATGTATAAAAAAAACCTGTATATGACAAGAAACCTGTATATGACAAGAAACCTGCTGATATCCGCCGTGATGCTGCTCGCATCGGCGGTTGCCTACGGCGCTCCGCGCCACGACGTGCCCCGCGATTCCATACTCCTCAGCGATCCCTGCGTGCTCGCCGACGCCGCCACCCATACCTACTACATGACAGGCACCGGCGGCCGCCTCTGGAAAAGCTCCGACCTCAAGACATGGAGCGGCCCTTACGATGTGATAGCTCCCGACACGTCATCATGGATGGGACCGCGTCCGGCTGTCTGGGCCGCCGAGATCCATCCATACAACGGCAGGTATTATTATTTCGCCACTTTCACCAACGACTCCATAGAGATTGCCCGCAACCACAACGGCCGCATACCGCGCCGGGCCTCGCATGTCCTCGTCGCCGACACTCCCGAGGGCCCTTATAAGCCCGTGGGAAAGGCCGACTACCTTCCGTCCGACCGTCCTACACTCGACGGCACCTTCTGGGTGGAGCCCGACGGCACACCCTATATGGTGTTTTGCGGCGAATGGCTTCACAATGACGACGGCACTATGGAGGCAATACCCCTCACCGCCGACCTGTCGGCTCCGGCTGGCGAGCCCTTCATCCTGTTCAAAGCCTCGGCCTCGCCCTGGAGCCGCGAGAAAATCAACGGCGCCACCGTGCCAAACCGCGTCACCGACGGCCCCTGGCTCTTCCGCACCGCGACAGGGCGCCTCGGCATGATATGGACTTCATGGATCTATAACGTCTACACCATGGGCGTGGCGTATTCGGAAAGCGGCTCCATCAAGGGGCCGTGGGTGCAGGAGAACGACCCGATCACTCCGCCCGACTACGGCCACGGCATGATATTCCGCGATTTCAACGGCCGCGACCTCCTCTCGCTCCATAGCCACAAGGATGTCAACGGCCATTTCATCCGCCGCCCCGCGTTGTTTGAGGTCGACCTTTCCGGCGACAGATTGCGTATCGTCAGAAAGATAGAGGACTAAACCCTGCTTCCCAGGCTCTGATTGCCGGGGGCCTATAGAAGACCGAAATGCCTGAAGGCGTCGGCTATGCCGCCGGCGTCGTCGGCTGCGGTCACATAGTCGGCGGCCTCCTTCACGGCCTTGCGTGCGTTGCCCATCGCCACTCCTATGCCCACATGGCGCAGCATCCCGATGTCGTTGCCACCGTCGCCGAAAGCCATTGACTCCTCAGGGCTGAAGCCGAAATGCGCTGCCATCCGGTCGATTCCCTTGCTCTTGTCGCTGTCGGCGGGTATCACGTCGCAAAACCATGGACTCCAGCTGATGTCGCGGCAGTGGAGCAGAGCATGGCTGAAGATGCCGCTGCGCTGGCGCTCGCTCTCCGTGCCGAACACCATCAGCTGCACCACCGGCTTCCCGATGGCTGTCGTGATGTCGGCCTCGGGTATATGGTCCACGTTCAGCCCTCCCGCCACCCGACGCACGTTGTCGTCGATGCGGTTGATGAAGATCTCGCCGTCGGCAGGCACCACGGCCACCGGCGTCTCGCAGTCGCGCGACAGGGACGCCAGGCGCTTTATGTCGCCGGGGTCGATGTCGTGGCGGTAGATGCACGTCTTCCTGTCGCCAAGCAGGCACATGCCTCCGTTGACGGTGACGTAGCCGTCAAACTCCATGTCGCCCAGATTGTCGACCCATACGATATGGCGCCCGGTGCAGACAAACACCTTCACTCCTTTGCTCCTCACGGCCTCTATCGCGGCCCTCGTGTCGGCAGGCACTCCTCGGCCTCCTATGGGCACCAGCGTGCCGTCGATATCGAAAAATACAGCTTTGATCTTTTCCATATTATTTCAACGTGCGCCCCGGCCACTTGTTTTCCCGCTATCCATGATTTAACCATGCTCAATAAAAAAGACGCCTTGGGGAAATGTCTCCCCGGGCGTCTTTTTCCACTGTCATACTTCATAAGGACAGGATCATACCTCATCGGATGGAACCTAACTGCTTCCGCCGCCTATATATTATGGCTTACGTTCTGGTGTGGCGACGGGTGGTCTGTCTTGACGACATTGCAAAATTACTATGATTCCTTCTCTCCCGCAATCCCCTCGGGAGGGTATTTCGGCTTAGCGTTTTTTTTCTTAATTTTGCGGGCGTAACAGGGGCATAAGGCAGGCCCCGATTCATGACCCATGGACAAAGACAATATCTCAGGTGTCGTGAAGACACCCTACACTACTCAATGGCAGATGAGGACGTTGATCGCCGACAACCCCATGCTGCTGGCAGTGCTCACGCGCTTCGGCATCTCGCTGGGCTTCGGCGAGGCCACTGTGGCAGAGGTCTGCGCCTCCGCAGGGGTGCATGCGCCCACGTTTCTCGCCGTGGCAAATTTCATCTCCGGATTTCCGGCGTCGACCGTCGGCGTCGACATCGTGCAGCTCATCAGCTATCTCAGCAACGCCCACGACTACTTCCTCAATTATGTGGCTCCGAGGATGCGCCAGCTTATGCTCCAGGCCATCAGTCCCTCGGCCGGAGCGCGTCTCTCGCTGGCCCTGATGAAATTTTTCGACGAGTATATAGCCGAGATCCGGCGCCACATGAATTTCGAGGACGAGGTGGTGTTTGCCTATGTCTATTCTTTGCTCGACGGTAAGACTCCGACGGTGGATTTCAACATCGACGAGTTCGGCAAGTCGCACACTCCGATCCACGGCAAGCTCGCCGAGCTCAAGAACCTTCTCGTGTGCCACTTCACCGCTGAGAAGGGGAGGGTAGACATGATGAACACGCTGCTCTTCGACATCGTGACATCAGAGCGTGATCTCTCCACCCATTGCCGCCTGGAAGATGCCTTGTTCGTACCCGCTGTGAGGCATCTGATGGATTCCGGCGCCACTGCCAAGGATGAGGTGGCCCGCACCTCGCTGAGCGACAACGGCGACGTGCAGCTCACGGCCCGTGAGCGCGAGATCGTGGCCAACGTGGCGCGTGGCCTCAGCAACAAGGAGATAGCCGACAAACTGTTCCTCTCTGTCCACACCGTGGCCACCCACCGCCGCAACATCTGCGCCAAGCTCGACCTCCACAGTTCGAGCGCTCTCGCCGTCTACGGCATCATGCACGGCCTCGCCTGACCGCCAACTGCCTCCCTATTTGCAATATCTTATTCGGCGGCCTTCCAGGCGGTGATGTTGCGGGTCTCGGTGGAGAATGAGACTCCGAGCTCCACCACAGGGCGAGGGTCGCCCGTGAACTGGCGGCTGTAGTTCTTCTCGCGGATCTGCTCCAGCGCCTCCTCCGGGGTGCCGTCGCGCTTCAGCTCGATGACGTAGATATAGTTGCGCATACGCAGCAGCAGGTCGATGCGCCCTTGCGAGGTGTGCCATTCCGGGCGGGCGTCCACTCCCACCAGCACGAAGATGATGAAGAGATTGTTCTCGTAGTGCAGCTCCGTTGCCTTGTCGGCGAACTCATACGGGATCCCGGCCATGAACGTGCGCAGCCGCTCCATCGCCTCGTCGACGCGCCGCTCCTCAAGCAGCTTCCTCACCTCCCTGACGTTTCTGGAGATGGCGATGGGATTCTCGTTGAGATAATACCTGGCCAGACTGTTGAAAAGGCCCTGGCGCACCTCCAGGTTAGGGATGCCGAGACGGAACAGATTCGGCTGCTCGAATTCCTTGATTGTGAGGTATCCGGTCTGGTAGAGCAGCGCTATTGGAGTGGACTGAGACATGTCTATGTTTGAGAGGATGCTCTCCTCCACCGTCTCGTCAAACATCTCCGGAAGGAAATTCCCTCCATTCCGGATCTGGCGCACGAGGAATTCCGGCGTGCCGCTCTGAAACCAGTAGGAGCCGATCTC